>Ga0247831_1000559_pt1 | contig 80661 bp, 119 predicted proteins | sample LaCruzMarch2015__9_FD_192406 | JGI IMG/M metagenome (GOLD analysis project Ga0247831, IMG submission 192406) | Freshwater microbial communities from meromictic Lake La Cruz, Castile-La Mancha, Spain - LaCruzMarch2015_1m | ecosystem: Environmental > Aquatic > Freshwater > Lake | place: Spain...
GCCAGAACAACCGCAGCCACCACTATCAGAGCCTAAGACTGTTGAGCAGCCAGTCATTCCCGCACCTACTGTCCCGTCTGATGTACCCACAGACACAGAAGCTGCCCCAGCACCTAAGCCCATGAGAATGGTCCGTCGCGGTCCAAACTCATTGCCTACACTAAGTCGGCAACAGATGGAAGCGACTACGCATACAGATTCAGTACAAGCAGGACAAGCGATAGAGAGATCATTTATGTCGTTAGGCACCAAGTTTAGTGCGTCTGGTGGTCAAGGCGCTGAGGAAGCATAACCCAAAGGAGAACAAGAGAATGGATACCGATCAGAACACTCAGATTCAGCAGCTATTGAATGCAAACCAATACCTATCAACCAGCGTTGTACAGCTATCTAAGACCCTTAGTGCTGTGATTGCTATTCTGGGACCAGAGAAGGTCCAAGAGAAGCTGGATGAGCAGCATCTTGAGCGACTGCAGCCCACTGTTGATGCTGCTAAGGCTGATATTGCCGATAAGCTCGCCGCTGGGCAGCTTGTGGTGGCCGAGATTTCCTCGGATGATTCGATTGTTGTTATCGAGGAACGTAACGAGCGCGGTGCTGTTAATCATCCATATCTACCCATCCTTCCTTCTGATGTGCGGAATTCCCGTGATGCCAGCAAAGAGTTGGTAGGCAAGAAGATTGGTGATACTGGTACCGTTACCGTTATGAATGGCATTCAGCGACTCTTCTCTACGTACACGATTCTTGCTATTTACAATAAGGTTGATCCAACCGCTACTTCCGCCGCTGCTTAACCGACTGATCCCAATGGAGTTTAATGTGAAAGATAAAATTCGTGTTTCTAAAGAAAAGGACTTCATTGGGATCAAGAAGTTTGATTATTCTCTGGCTAAGCTCAAGGAAAGATACCCCAATGGCTGTCCGCCATCTATCCAGGCTAAGGCTTTGATGATGTCGGACAAGCAAGTGCAAGTGCTATGGGACAAGCTGCTTGGTAAGTTGCGCAAGAAAGTTCTCACCGATAGTGAGATTAAAGAAATTAAATCTTAGGAGGATTCATTGAATTTCCCCAATTTCCCGTCCTGCCACACACACCCCAGCAGTTTGGATAGTGCATCAACGCCAGAGGCGTTTGCCAAGCGAGAAGTAGAGCTTGGCACGGGATACATCACTGCCACTGATCACGGCTCTCTTGGTGCCACACGCACCATTATCGGACTAACCAAAAAGAAGAATGAGAAGGGTGAAAGACTGTACCCTCTCACACCTATCATTGGCCTTGAGGCTTATTTCCGGGACGACAATGATCCTATTCTAAAGGCTGCAGGCATTCCTCTTGGCGAGGATGGCACTTTTCGCAAGACTTGGGTTAAGTACTCACATCTCACAATGCACTTTCTCGACCAGACCGCGTATGAGGTCGGCGTGCGCTTGTTGTCCAAGGCGGACCTGACTGCAGAGCGGCATGGTCATGAAAGAAAGCCGATTTTCAATTGGGCAGACCTAGAGGAACTTGGTGGCTACAACGTCACCATGACTACTGGCTGCCTGATTGGTATGGTTCAACGCAATCTGCTAGACCATAACTCAACCGATATGGCTGTTAAGTACTATGAACGCCTTAAAGGATGTGTGAAGCCTGGAAACTTCTATGTTGAGGTATTCCCGCATAAGACCGACAAGAATTGGGTAGAGGGTGTATTCATCCGCCTAAATGACGATACCAAGCTAAGGTTCTATGTTAAGAAGTGGCTTAGGGTAATGAATGACCATGGTGAGTGTGAGGATATCCAGGCTGGTGCTTTGGCAGCACGCAAACTTAATAAAACCTTAAGACTCATTGCGATTAAGAATTACTCGGTTTGGAGTAATGTCGAATCTACCGATTCCATTATTGCATCAGCGGAATACATAGAAGGGTATCTTCCTAACGAGTGTCGTCCATGGGCACCAGACGGCGATATGCAGGCAGGCTGTAATCGTTTTATGATGATTCAGGCCAAGCGCCACGGCGATCCTATTATCATTGGGGATGACAGCCACTTCGCTACACCCAAGGAAAAGGTCGCCCAAGATATCAAGCTAACCGCTAGTGGTGGTGCTTGGCGTTTCTATTCGTCTTATCATAGGCAATCCTCACAAGAAGCGTATAGCCATTTCAAGCAAACACTCAATGTGTCAGAGTCCACCTTTTCTGGATGGATAGATAACGCATTTGCGTGGGCAGAGAAGTTTAAGGGGTTTAAGCTAGAGTCCAAACCAGAGCTGCCTACTAAGTTCTATCCTGCAGACAGTCTTGCTCACACCATGAGTCTAATTGAGAAACATGGCCGTATGGACAATAACGACAAGACTATGGTGGAACGTCTTAATTATGAAATCAACCTCTTACACAATAATGGCACCATTGACCTATTACCATATTTCTTTGTGACTGAGGAGGTCTGTGATTTCTACCAAAACCAAGACTTGCTTACTGGTCCTGGTCGTGGTAGTGCTGCCGGACTGCTACTCGCATACCTACTAGGCATCACCCATGTCAACCCTATTGATTACGGATTGTCAGTAGATCGTTTTATCACCCTAGACCGTATTAAGTCAGGAAAGCTACCAGATATCGACCAGGACTTGCCTGATCGCGAGATTCTGATTGACCCAGAAAATGGATGGCTAAAGAAGCGTTTTGGTGAATGTCAAGCAGCAATTAGCACTGATACTAAGATGAAGCTGAAGTCAAGTGTTAAGGATGTTCACAGATCTATGACCGGATTTGTATCACCAGAGGTTGAAGAATTGGTTAAAAAGTTTGAGGTCGCGTCACAAGGTGTAGAAGACCTTGACTTTGTGTTTGGATACAAGAACGGTGACTCATGGGAACATGGGTCAATGGAAAGAGATGTAGCACTTCAAGGGTATGTTAAGCGATATCCTAAAGAATGGGAAATAGTCAAGTTAATGCTAGGATTGACCAGGAACAAATCCAAGCATGCTTGCGCTTATTCCATATCTAACCGTAAGATATCGGATTTCATCCCATTGACTACTGTGGGTGATGTCCGGTGTACACAATACACCGCTGAGTCTGTAGAAGAGTCTGGTGTTGTCAAGTACGATTTCCTGGGTATCAACAGTCTTAAAGATATTAGTCACTGTCTACAGCTTATCCGTCAAAGAACCAAGATGGATATACCGGACGGTACAAAGATTAATAAGAGATGGGTGCCACGGATTAGGCTTGTTCCAGAGAAGGGTTTGTTGTTTGATATCTGGGATTTACCAGCAGACCAGGATGTTTTTGGTGACATTGCGGCTGGTCGTACTGAAACAGTATTTCAATTCAATACACCAGGAGCGCGCAAGTGGTTGCGTTTCTTCAACAACAAGAAGCCAGATGGGAATAAGGCTATTGACTCGATTCTATCCATGGCTGCTTTTACCGCTCTTGGTCGTCCTGGTCCATTAGATGCAGAAGTATCTAACCCGGATGACGGTAGCAAGCATAACATGCTTGTAGAATACGCCCGTCGTGCTTGTGGACAAACTAAGTCGCCAGACATCTTTCCGATCTTTGAACAGCTTATCCCTGAGACGTATGGGGTCATGGTGTTTCAGGAGCAGCTACAGAAGGTGTATCAGAATCTCGTAGGTTGTTCCGGTCCTGACGCTGAGGAATTTCGGTCTAATATTGCTAAAAAGAAGGTTGACAAAGTTCTAAAAGCGTATCCAAAATTCATGGAAGGTGCCACAGCTAAGCTGGGCTCTAAGGAGGATGCACAAAAAGCCTGGGACTTTATCAACACTTGGGGCCGTTACGGATTCAACGCCAGTCATGCAGTGTGCTACTCGGTCATTGGTTATGCTTGTGCATGGCTAAAGCGGCATTTTCCACTTGAGTGGTGGACATCGGTACTAGCTAATGCGGATAAGGACGAAATTAACAATACGTTCTGGGGTCATTGCGGACATCTGATCGACATGCCTGACCTGACTACGAGCAACGATTTCTTTGAAATTCAAAACGAGCGTATCAGAGCACCTATCAGTCTACTAGATGGCGTAGGCCCATCAGCACATCAACAACTGATGGCTGGTCGTCCATATACCGATATTGATGATTTCTGTAACAAAATCCAGAAGTTCAAGACTGATAATGCCAAGGGCGAAACTAAGACTGGCAAGGCAAGACTAGGAACCTCGGCACTGAATCGTGGTGTTGTATACAGATTGATCATCGCCGGTGTGATGGATTCTTTGTTTCCCAAAGAGAATGGGGAGTTAATCCCTGTATTAGATATGATGAGTAGATATGAAGAGGCGATAGCTAGGGCGTCTTCTGTTGGCAAGAAGAAAGTGAAGGTTGCACCAGTAGACTCTAAATACCTGAATCTTGATCCAGCTCGTCGATTTCAGCATAGGAAGAAGTCGTTACCAGCTTACACAGCACCAATCATACCTCTCATTGAGAAAGAGGACGGTCGTATAGTCTTTAATGGCAAGCGGCATGAGTGGAGACATGATGATGGTGATCCTATTCCATTTGCTAATCATAGAGAGATAGGTATTGTCGATAATCGTATATTTACACAGCCAATCACCTTAGCGATTGCTGGATATGTTTGCTCGATACGTGAATTTGAGTATGCAGATAAGAACAAGAGAGCATACGAATACAACATACAAATAGATGGTGGTGTAATGAAGTTTGTACGGTGGCAGCGGAAAAAAGAGAAGTTTGATCCAATGTTAGCTCCAGAGGGCGCTATTATCGTAGCGAGTATTACTAAGTTTGCCGAAAACAGACCTTTCGGTATTGACAAAATCGAAACCATCTATCCACCACTTGAGGAATAAATGACTAAACGTACATTGGGCGATATTGTTAAAGAGTACCAAGCGCATGCCAAAATTGCTGGCACTAACCTTGAGACGATTAGCCCGCAGATGATCGCTGGGTTTGGTGCCAAAAAGCAGATTGCTGAAGCCAGAGTTAAAGAGCTGAAGGTCGAGTTTATGGCGGCACTTCAGAAGTGTTCTGCCGGCCTATTGCTGGTTGATGTCCCCATGGCCAAGGCTAAGCGTTTCTGCAGCGCGGCAGAGCGCATCGCTTCCATGGTGGCTGTGAATAGCGACAAGTTGTACCAAGAGCTAACCGCCGCTGTCGTCACTACTATGTCTGATCGCACTTGGCCCAAGAGCATGGGTGCAGACCAGTGGCTAATGCTGTTTGATAGCATCCGTACCATCTGCAGTCAGCTCAACTACGAGACAGCCAACTACCCAGATCCTGGCACTGCACCATCCACCTTCCTCTCAGTAGAGGAGATGACTAGTAAAGTAAAGACCATGATTACCAAGGCAAATGGTGATGGCCTTAACTGCGCCTACATTGCCCATGTGATCAGTACTGAGCTGCTAAAGCTCGATCCAGAAGACGAGATCTTTGCTAATCCAATCGTTCCAGTGATTGTAACTGGATTGATTGCAATAGAAGTGAAGGGCTTGACCGCGCTATTTGGATTGGGAGTGCTACCAGTAACTGAACTACCGCCACGAGATTCAATCAACAAAGATACTGTAATTCAAATACTCGAAACATTCAAAAATCAAATCAAATCACAAAAGGACAGTAAAAATGAGTAATGAAGATTGGGGCGAAACGCGACTAGATGGCAATGACGGCAATTATCCCAAGTCATTCAAGATTCAGGGTGGAAAATCCGTAGATGAGGAAGTGAGCAACTTCTTCCGTATCTTCCCCGCCATGAAGGAGCAGAAGAATACGGGAAAGATTGCGCACTATCATCGTACCCATTATGGATATAAGGTTCCCAATCCACGTAACGATAAGGGTATGGCGCGACCGTTTGTCTGCATCGAAGAGAAGGATTTTTCGACGCAGATGATCAAGCAAAACTGTCCTGAATGCGACCAGATCAAGCAGAAGACCACTGAGCTTGCTGCACTCAAGACCAGTATTGAGAACGCCCAGAATCAGCGTATGGATGAGGCCAAGGCCAAGAAGGCTACTGCAGTCCAGCTTAGCAAGCTAGCTTCTCAGTTTAGTGTAGAACTAGAGACGCAGACTGCCCCACTAAAGGAGTGGTTGAAGGCTCACAATTGTGAGCGAAAATGGCGGTTGAATGTCAAGAACAAGGCTAACGAGGTTGGCAGCTTGGCGGTTTCTAATAACTTGTGGAAGAGTATTAAGTCGGAATTGAAGAAGTTAGGAGAGAAGTGGAAGGTTGACCCGCTTCACCCAGAAAAGGGTGTCTGGGTCAATATCATCCGTACTGGAAACGGGAGCGGTATTCCACCAGCTTCGTCAAAGCAGGATAAGGTTGAATTTGAAGAGGAAGCGATCGACCCATCAAATCCAATGTCGGGAAGCAAGATCAAGCTGGCACCACTTACCCAGCAAGACGCAGATCGCGTCAAGAAGGGATGTCGTGACGTAGCAGATCCGGCACCAGCAATGGTTCTCGATAAGGAAATCATCGAGATGCTTGTTAACTGTGACGAGTCCTTTGAAGAGGTCGAGCGCATCCTGGGCCTTCGCCAGACCGCTGAGCCTGTCGCAGATGAGTCGAATGTGGTAGAGGAAGAGGAACTACCAGTCATTGTGAAGCCAGTAGTTAAGGCTACCAAACCTGCTGTGAAGCCAGCGCCCGTTATACATGCTGCCCCCGAGCCTGTAGTCACCGATACGGTAGAGGGTGGCACTACCTCTGAGGATGATGAGGAAGCAGCCCTACGAGCGCAGCTAGCGGCCATGGAAGAGAAGCGGAAAGCGAAGGCTGCAGCAGCGAAGGTTGCGTCCAAGCCTGTAGCACCAGTTGCACCGCCAGTGACTGTGGTTGAGGACTTGGATGACGATGAGTTTCTAAATGCCTTTAGTACACCTAAGCCTAGTGGAGAGAAGAAGTGAACAATATTCCGTCTGAACAATTTTTGGTATCCTTAGCTGATGTCCAAGAGAAGATTTCATATTTTGATCCAGACGGAAGAGAAGTATCACTGAATCTGTACTCGATAAGCAAAACACTCAGGCGTCTTGGGGATGTTGCTGTTGTAAACGTCTCCACAGCGCCTGAGTTGATGGCTGCTCTAAATAAGGCACATTTGGACCTTAACGAACTAATCGTGGTAGCCAAGCATCGACTAACCCAAACCCAGAATGCAGCCCTAGAAGCCAGGAGCCGGATTATTATTGATGAAATCCCCGGCATATTGGCTCAACGGAAATTGAAGGATTGTAAGGAAAATAGGGATGCACTTCTGGTATTGCATGAATCGTGGCGTGGATGGCAAGAATCCATTTCTGAAATAGAAACGGTCGTCCAGTATCTTCGTGATAAGGCTAAGGGGGTAGAGAATGCTTGGAACACAGTACGTTCCATTCTAAACGATAAATCTGGACGACCCCTTGCTGGGCGGACACCGTATACATCTGGTGGTACTACAGGTGCTACAAGAATATCGCCTATTGATGAGCCAATCCCCGCACCTACCGAACCCCATGATACATGGGGAACATCTAAGTTCTAGGAGTCATAATGAGCAAAGCTGCAAAGTCTCCGATTGAGAAGCAAATGGCTAAGCTCCAGAGTCTGTCTGGTGCCATTACTAATTATAACAGTCCACACCTACGAGTCATCAGAACACCAAGCCCATCTCTTAATGCTATGTTTGGCAATGGTTGGGGCCTACCTATTGGTTTCACTTGGGTGCTATTTGGTCAGCCCAAGGACGGGAAATCGTTGGTCGTCAACAGTACTATGGGGCAATTGCATCGTGATGACCCAGAAGCTGTGATTATTAAATTCGATACGGAATTCCGCGACCAGGGCCAGCTTGGCCCAGAGATGCTGAAGGTTTACGGCATTGATCCTAAACGATATATTTGCTTCCAGGTCAATTCACCAGCAGAGGTATTTGATAGGATCACGAAGGATATCCATGCACTCATCCAGGACGGTCTACCTGTCCGTCTGATTGTCATTGATAGTGTCAATGGAATTCAAGGACGACGGCGCATGGTTGCCGATTCGGTTGAGTCAGTGACTATTGGCGATCTAGCCCAGACCCTGCAGGACGGCATGAAGGCGATTTTGCCAGTACAGCGAGATATGGGTGGTGACGGAAGCAAGGCTTTTGCTGTGATCTGCACTTCGCAGGTACGTAGCGAAATGGACCCAATCGAGCAAAAGCGTCTGGGGTCCGGCCCCAAAGTCAAGATGGCAGCAAGTTGGGGTTTCAAGCACTATGCTGAATACTTCACCTTTGTGCGTAGGAATAAGAACAAGGAAGGTCGTGAGGATCTACTTGGACGTAAGTATGAAGCAAACGGTACTGACATTGCAGGTAAGTCTGAAAATACAGCATTCCGTATTATGCTTAATATGCGAGACTCTAGTATAGGCCCGATTGGCCGGTCTGCAGAGTTTACTTTTTCCATTGACAAGGGTGTTATCAATACAGCTCATGAAGTGTTTTTGATGGCAATGGGCCGTGGAGTGATTACACGCAGTGGAATGAAGTACACCTTCATGAATTCCTCATGGGCTGGTAAAGAGGCAGTTATCAACGCATTTGAGAATGACCCAGATTTGTGCAAGGCAGCCATTAAGGAACTACACAAACAAGACCTAGCAGGTCAGTGGAGGGCCAAGGATATCGAGACTGCAAAGGCTGCTGAAACCAGTTTGGACGATGAAGAGAAGCCAGAAGTACCTGACACAGACCTTCCACTCGACGATGAGTAGCGCTATCCTTTCTTTGTGTCAGCACCATCCTCTATAGATTCCAAGATTCTCCATCAGCTAGTTGAAAATTCAGGTCTAAGATTCAAGAGAACCTATACATCTTGGATCTTTACCTGCCCCAAATGCAACAAACCTGGCAAGCTCTATCTTCGCAAAAAGGACGGACGTTTTATCTGTTTCTCTGGCTCTTGTACTAGAGAAGGATTTTCGGGTAAGCGTCCCGAATTTGCACTATCCCCACTCCTCAAGACATCTATTAGAGATTTGCAGAGCATGCTTTATGGGCTAGGACCAACTACGCCTATATACATGCCAGAACAAGCATTTTTCGATGATGACGATGATGACGAGATGATTGAATTAACACCAGAATGGCTAGAGTTACCTAGACCGTTACATCATTATAGTTTGGACCATAAGTTCGCAGCTAAGGGAATAGAGTATTTGCGTACTAGAGGTATTGATGTTGGGTTAGCACAGAAATATGGCATCAGGTTCTCTCCGACCGAGAATAGGGTGATCTTTCCAGTCATCATGGATGATATGTTGGTAGGCTGGCAGGGAAGATGGATTGGACCGACTAGCACTTTGGGTCCAGACGGCAATATGATTCATATTGAAAAAATCAAGTCATCACCGTCACTGCCCAAAGAGCGAGCTGTGATGTTTCAACACAATTTGACTGATTCCCCACACGTAGTCTTATGTGAAGGTCCAGTCGATGCCATTAAGGCTGATCTATGTGGTGGTAATGTAGCTACGATGGGTAAGGCTGTGAGTCCTGGACAGATCCAGATCGTGATGGATGGTTGGGAAGAGTTAGCCAGAAAGAACAGGACAGAGCTTAAGAGGCGTTTCTATTCTGGCCTGGACCCTGATGCGGCAGATGAAGTTGGTAAGCTGGTAAGCGAACTAGAGAGCGATGCGGAGTGTTTTCAGCTAGAGCCACCGGACGACAAAGATTTAGGTGCTCTCAGTTGCGGGGAGGTCTACGACTTGTTCAGAAGTGCTCGTAAAGTCTCCAGTGCCACTCTCTTTATTTTCCTCCAGTAGTTCCTCAATCAGATGGCTAAGTACGTACCATCTCCACTCTAGTAGAGTACCAGCCCGTCGTAGTGCGGTTTTAGGACTGACATGATCAAATCCTTGGCGAAGTGAAGTGCCGTGCATGATATCCGCTGCTAGCACATCCTTGGGCACATCGTCAAGGGTAGAGAAAAACCACTTGGCTTCTTTGAGTGATTTTGCTTCCAGAATCCGAGACAGAAATAGCTCCGCTTCCTCATCCGACAGTGGCTCACAGTCCTTGAGCGCGTATGCCCACTTTGTAGGGGAAGTACTACCATCCTTGTTCTCGATCGCAAATCCAAGCACACGGCTAGCGTGCCTGTAGAATGCTGTATGCCTGCTGATCGCTTCTGGTTCACCTTCCAGGACACGAAACGGTTTCTCACCTTTGATGAGTGAAAGTGTGTACTGTCGTACATGCTGCAGATTATTTGCTTGTGGGTACCCAAGACTCATAGTAGCTGCTTGACGATTACGAATCTTACAGATGACACACTTGTGGTCGGATACACCACTTTCGGTCTTCTTAATACAAGAGAGGGTGCGGTTTTTGAGCTTAGAGGCCATCATCCTGGTGTCTGGACATAGGCTCTCATTTTGGGAAGTGGTTTCCATTAGTTCCACAATCTCATTATGATTTCGACCTGCCAGCATCTCTTCCAAAATGCGCTTGGCATCCCGTCGTCGGGCCTCATCGTTTGACATACTGAGACGATTATGACGCCTACGGTAAGCGTCATCACCACCACCAACCACTACATCAGCAGTATTAGTAGTACCAGCACCCACTGGTCTAGCGGGTAGGTCGATTGGGCGTCCGAGAATTACAGAGAAGTTGCTAAGGCTAAAGCTGGCCCCCACATCTTTTTCTGGCAATACGCACTTTTGCTTCTTATACAGAGTGCCGATGAATTCGATACACTTTTGCTTGATATGCTCTGTAATTAGCTTTTGGTTTTCAGAGCCTGGGTCCTGATCGGAAATCACAGACCCCTTCTCGTATAGACCAATATAGATGGTACCCCATGCCAGACCAAAGGAAAGCAAATCTGCTTGTAGATAACCATTACGGGATAGCACAGGCTGGTATTTCATCTGTGCCCAAAACCAATTCGTCGTCCTTTGGATGGTTTTCTTATATCCACTTAGCTTGACATTGAGGTCGATACCACGCTCTTTGCATGAAGCAATAGCCCTGCCTAACTCTGAGTGGCGAAGCGTAACTAGCTCAAAATCATCTTTATACGATACCCGCTTCTTCTTGTCTGGACTTTGCTTTACAGCATCCTCAAAAGACCCTTCCTCGATATCATATTCCTGGTCCACTTCCCCAGGCATTTGGGATTCTGTAATTAGTGGATTGCTCATTTCCGAGCTAAATTCAGTTACCGTATTGGTGCAAGTACTACAAATGTTCTTATCAGAATCACAAGGCCCGCTGCAACTAGCACACATTCTGGTGGGATACAATTCTTTCTCTAAATACATTCTCACTCCTCATAGGTAATTAAATGCAGGAAACTGAAGATACACTCCCATACTCCAAAGAAAAGCAGTCCGCTCTCTTTGGACACATGGTAATTGATGCCAAGTTCTTTGTCCAGGTGTTTGCAAGGGTAATGTCAACATGGTGGGCAGATCCTTATATTTCAAAGGCTTACGCCGCCCAAAAATCCTTCTATGAACGATACCTGCGTCCACCGTCGGTACAGGAGCTAAAAAACAGCTCTGATATTATAGTGGAAGAAGAACCGATACGCAAGAAAATTCTGACCGCCATCGACGTGTCAATTTTCAATACCAAGAATTTCGGCCTTGACGCACTACAGGATGAATTAAGCAAGTGGCTGAAATCACAAATTTTCAAGGCTGCAGCCAAGAAGGCGGTCAACCTCTACAACGACAAGAAGCCTGAAGAAGCATACGGTCTGATGGATCGGATGACACTGGACCTCAAGTCGGCATCATTCAATGCAGACCCAAAGGTGAATTGGGCGGATTATGCAACACAATTTGAAACCCAAGAGGCTGAATACAAAGACGCTTTGACTTGGGGAGTAGACCTGTTCGATCGAAAGCTGACGCCAGCAGCCGAGAAGGGGTCTTTGCTGAGGGGTGACACGACCGTAATTATTGCGCCCACAAACATTGGCAAGACAACGTGCTGTGCGACAATTATCAGGCACAACATAGTACGCTGTAAGCCAGTCCTGTTCCTAGTACACGAGGGTACTGTATCCGATATTCGTACCAAGGTCTGGTGCTCCATGATGAGAGTGACCAGGGCCGAGCTGCTAGCTATGTACCGGACAGAAGAAGGCAAGCAGAAGATGGACAAGTATCTGCCATACCTGCTTAAATACCTGGATTTCGTCCATATGCCTCGGGTTGGTATGACCGTAGAAAAGACGGTCGCAATTGTCAGAAAAATGCAGGAAGAGAGGATGGCCCAGAATGAAGGGGAGGGCTATGCACTACTAGTTGATGACTACCCCGCCTGCTTGACGACTGATCTAGCAGCGCGCGGTAACATGGCTCCTAGAAACATTCATAGCTATGTCTACGACCAGTTTGTGGATATCGGCCTTGAATTCAACATGCACTGCATCCTACCGATCCAGACCAACCGCGAAGGCTCTAAGGTTAACCAGGGCAAGGAAGACCGGCTTATCTGTAAAGAGGACGTACATGAAGCATTCGGTCCGATGCAGCGGGCCACAAACATCATCTCTATCAATAGAGATCCAGAGTCTCAGAAACATGACAGAATTATCTATTTCATTGACAAGTCAAGATCCAGCGAGACAGGATGGGCGATTGTTTGCAGATCCGACTTTGGACGTAGCATGACGCACAGCAACAAGTTGGGTGCCACAGCGTACCGTGGAAAGAACACCATGTCCGAGCGGCTTGAGAGTGCATTGAAAGAGTATGGTGCTGAGCAAAGGGACATACCTCCTCATATGTACAATGCAATTTTGCTGGGCTAACAATCTGGATAGGATGGAAGATAGAATTAACTCAATAAACAACTTTGGACTTGACAAAGACAAGAGAACGATCTACTTGTATGGTGACATCACTAGAGAGCGTGGATGGCAGTTTCTCATTAACTTAGACATACTTAATGAGAGTGATGGCGACATTATTGTCAAGCTATTCTCGACTGGCGGTGATTACGCGGCTGGCTTTGCGATGTTTGATGCTATCAAGGCAAGTAAAAACAAGGTGGTAGTGGAGGGTACTGGTGAAATATTCTCCATGGCGGTCATTATCCTACAAGCAGGATATGTAAGACTGCTGACTCCATCATCCAGACTGATGATACATAACGTATTTGTAAGTGTAACGGATGAAAAACTTACTTCGCATTATATAGCTAGATACGGAAAGGAAATGTCGGAGCTGTCTTTACGTTATCAGCAAGTGCTTACCCAGCGCACTGGATTGTCTACACGGAAAATACGCGCTTGGTGTGAACAGGAAAAATATCTGGACGCTAAAATGGCTGTACAGATTGGTTTCGCAGACAAAATCATAGGAGTGATGAAACATGAAAATGCAGGCAAAGAGGACATTGATCGAGTGGCTTCGTGACAATTATGAAATCACCCCTCGTGAATTAACCCAGGTGGTACACGATATCGGGGTTATTATTGAGGAAGAGTACGCTTTGACCGCTGGCACCACTCCAGACCTGGACGATGAGGATGACGGCGATAACAGCGAGGATGAGTCCGACGGGGATGATTAAGACATACTCAAAAGTCAAGATTGGTGATAAGTCGCATCGCTATTTCGTTAAGTATATTGATGAGGTGGAATGTGACAAGGGCTCACTTCTAGCAAGACATAGACAAGACCACGTATTATCGACATTGCTCAGCAATTACGATTTGCGTCTATGTGGGTCTGTTTGTTTTGATACATTCAAGATGTACCATACTGGTGGAAGATGGGTTATTGAACTAGAGGCTGAGGAGACTGAACAATGAGTTTTCGTATGCTTATGCCCGCCACAACAATGGTTGTTACTATGGACGGTAACAAACCTATCAGCGAATGTGTGCATGGTGATTTGGTTGCTGTTCAGACTTATGAGGGGGTGTCCATCTTTGCTCCTATATCTGTACATGCAACCACTAGGGTTTGCTCTCTTGTTAATATATATCTACTATCCAAACAAAGCATTATGCTAACCGATTGGTCGCTTGTTGTATTGGACGATGGAAGCCCTACTTTTGTGGCTGGATTGCGAGCTAAGGATATACTTAAGAGCTGGACTGATGGTGTATTGGAGGTTGTTGTGGACACGGCTGATTGCGTAGATAACGTATCCTTGGTACAAGCATCTTTTACAGATGACCGCGTACGAGCTATCGCTGTAGTAGGTGAAAGGGAATCCATTGACGCAGATGGGATTTTGCTTATGGGAGAGGTAACATGACTAAAACCACCATCCTTAACCTCTATGGCGGTCCTGGTACGGGCAAAAGTACAAGCGCAGCTTACCTGTTTGCCTATCTTAAGATGGCACAACGTGAAGTTGGATTAGCCCAAGAATATGTCAAGCGCTGGGCATGGGCAAAGCGTGCGTTTACTGGACTAGATGAGTTTTACTTTCTAGGCAAACAGATCCACGAAGAATCTATGATGCTAGGCAAAGTACCTCTTATCATTACTGATAAACCAGTATTGATGGATATTTACTATGCAGAGCGATACGCCAGTCCTGTTATTGCTGCTGGTATTAAAGCGGCAGTCCTGGCTTACCAACAAGAAATTAAAGATATGGGACATAACCATATCCATGTTCTTCTCAACAGAACCAAAGCGTATGTAGCTGCTGGCCGCTATCAGTCTGAGGCAGAGGCTATCCAGATGGATGTTGATATCAGGAAGTTGCTTAAAGATTTAGACATTCCATTTATCGAATGCGGCACAGACCCAGAAGCACTACGAGAACTTGTCACTAAACTAAGTATCTAAATAAGGATTTCAATGTATTCGGCTAAAGTTATTGAGCACTCAATCGGTCCATGTAAAATTCCGTTGCTAACCATGCTACTGCAGTATCCTAGAATGGTGCATCCTGAGTTTATCCGGCATCGGGATTTCTCTTATGCTGTTGCATCATCTCGTGCAATTCCTTCTCGAATTCTACGAGAGAGGATTCAGCAGAATTCTGCTACCATTATGTGGTGGGGTAAGAATCAGCGAGGTATGGGTGCTGATACTGAGCTTACTGGAGATGAGCTAGCAGCAGTCCAGTACGCATGGAAAGAGGGTCTTGAGTATTGCGTAGCACTAGCAGCTAAGCTCGATGAATTGGGGCTACACAAGCAACTAGCTAATCGAGTGCTAGAGCCATGGATGGATGTTGTCCAGTTAACTACTGGTACATCATGGACCAACTTCAATACGCTACGTCGGCACAAAGACGCCCAGCCGGAAATCAGAGAAATTGCAGAGCAAGCATATTTGGTATCGGCACAGTCCACACCAAGACAATTGCTGGCTGGTGAATGGCATCTACCCTTCGTCTCTTCGGATGAGAGAGAGAATTTTAGTGATGACCGTTTAGCTAAGTTCTCCACTGCCCGATGTGCTAGAACGTCATATTTGAACCATGAGGGTGAAATCAGTTATACGAAAGATCTGGAATTGTTTGCACGCCTAATTGCGTCCAATCCAGGTCACTGGTCGCCTCTTGAGCATGTGGCACAAGCCAAAGCTGAGGTTAGCCGCCGTGATAGATTGATAATGTATTGGATGTCACGACTGATGAGTAAGGATTCATCTAATAGAATCCAGAATCATGGCCGTGACTTTCTGATTCAGTCTGGAAATTTGAAGGGATATACGCAGTTTCGGAAGATGTTTCCTAACGAGAACATCGGAGGGCCACGGGTGTAGCCCAGCCAATTACGCCAGCAGGCCGTAACTCTTCAGGTCGGTAATCACAGCAACCAGCAACTTCTTAGTGGCTAGATGATCAGCCTTCTCAAGTGCCAGCTCAGCAGCTAGAGTAGCAATGGCATTAGCCGTCGGGGCCTGATCGGCGGACGCACCACCAGTCGTAATTGCGGCAATCGTGCTGGTAGATGCAGTACCGCCAGAGCTGTCAGTAATCGCATGCGTAGTGACAGCAGGCGACGTTTTGACAGCGGTATTGTACGTCATGGTATAGGCGCTAGGGCGAGCAATCGCAGTGGCTCCTAGAAAGCCCAGCGTAGCGCTAGAAGCACCAACCTTAAACGCACCAGTAGCAAGCGAAGCATCAATACCACCAGCACCAGCGGCAAAAATCAGTTCCTTGCCAGCAGCCACGGTCGTATCGACCAAGATGTCACCAGCACTAGCCAGTGCATCCAGGCCAGCAGCAACAACACTGCCCAGCGTCGCGCCAGTCTGCGTAATACGGTATCCATAACCAAAAAGCTGAAACATCTTCCCAAAAATTGCATCAATATCTCGTACGTCAAGCGGGTCTAGTGTCGGCATATTCAATTCTCCTTGTATTTTGATAGATTAATCTTCTTGCCAATTCAGCGAAACACCCGTAGTGGCAGTGGAACTAGCAGTGACCAGAGCGATTGCTAATACATCCCCAGGCTCCATACGTAGATCTAGATCGCGTAATGACAATGAGGTGTTAGTCACAGCAGCAGCAAAGGCAACAGCCGACCCACCGCTCACAGTCACGGCTGTTGGTACCGCATACTCAACCGACGATGTAGTCTGTGATACATATGTCCAATTAATGGTGCCAGTTATAGTGGGATTAAGCACAACACGGGCGCGGACTATACGGTTAGCTGTTTCTACAGTTAAACCTAAGTTGTAAGGTAAAACCTGACGTTGATTCACGACACTTGCAAATTCAGCTCGACTTCTGATGAGTAGAAAAGCACCCTCGGTATTGGTTACAGACGCCACCGTGCTAATACCATTAGGATCGCGCATAGTCTCTTGCTGACCCTGTACAAACCCTGCTGCACTCGCTCCACGTACCGTGAGATTGGTTGTTGAGCCAAGCGATGCGGCAATCCATCCTGGTCGCAATGCTGGATTTTTCATGGTTGTTGCTGTTGCGCTATTAGGATAACGGATTTGATGTACCGTCACTAACATACCTGATGGTGTCATAACACTAAAACGGATTGTGCCTGCACCGAGATATGGGTAAGCAATTTCAAATACATTGAGCTTGGTTGGGTCCAGCAGCATACCAGAAGGATTTAGTGCCCCATTACTGCCATCGAGACGATCAACATTCCACGCTGTCTGGGCCACAAAGCCTGTGTCATTGTCATTGGCAGCACCCGCCTGGATTTGTGCGAAGGTGCCTGCAGCAGTGCCTGTTGATGTGAAGGTAAAAGCGCCAGCAGTAGCCGCTGGGACGTTTTGTATAAATGTTACTGTTGCGCCATTAGCTGTGGGTGATACGATGGATACCCAGCCAGTGTATGTGGTTGAGGATGCAAGAGTTTGAGCGAGCACAGTGGTCGAAGCAGCGCCGACGACGACGACAAAGGGTACGCCATTCAGTGTTACTGTTACGCTTTCCGCACCACCGCTACCCACAGTTAATGTCAGCCGATAGATGGCGACTGCACCAGGGATGCGGCGCATAATACCAAATGTGGTACCGTTATAGCCAAAAAACAGGCCATCCGCTGCAGTGAAGCCGCCCGCAAGTTGCAGACTATTAGCGACACCTGCTGAGTACAATGCAGTGAAAAGGATACGACACCCCTGTCCAGGTCTGTAGCGAACTATACGTCTGGACCGGATAACAGCATAACCACCCGAAGTGGCACCTGTAGTTATGCTGAATAGATTTCCAACTGCCGTAGCTGTACCGCTTACACCGTCAGTAAGTGTCTGTACGTCGGTTTGTAAGATGCCGTATGTCCCATCTATTTGGACTCGTGGCGTGGGTTGCGCAGTCTGTAATTCACCAAAAGCTGTAAGCGGTCCAATCAAATCTACATCCAGACCACTTCGCTCGCTTATGCCTACAGTGTTTGTTGTGGTGTTGTTGAGGTTGAGTCCCAGAATGCGCGATACTTGATTACCATTTGTCTGGTTACTGGTGATTGATGATAGTGAGCTATTACCGGTCGTCTGTAGTGCAGCAGTGGATACCTTACCATCTATTGAGGATAGTGAAGCGTTGCCTGTGTCTTGTTTTGCAGCAGTTGATACTTTGCTGTCGATAGAAGACAAAGACGCAATTTCGGTTGCCTGATTCGCGGCAGTGGCGACTTTAGTATCAATGGAATTTAATGAACTATTACCAGTGGATATTTTAGTATCAATTGAGGATAGAGATGAATTTCCGGTATTCTGTAAAGCTGCCGTTGATACTTTGCCATCAATAGAGGTTAATGAGGCATTGCCTATATCTTGTTTAGCAATAGTAGCCAGCAATCCGCTACCATCCTGAATATACCATCCAGGTGCAGAGCCCTCAGCTCCCTGATCTACAGTCCCACCACCACTAGAGCTAGCAAGAAAAGCTAGGGCATCTTCCACATTAGTTGCACCACCAAACATACCACTATCATTGATGCCCACTAGACTAGCGCCCTGGCCCAGAGCGGTACTAGCTAAAACACTCAGAGTGTCTGCAGAATACGCTATGACCTCCGACAGAGTGGACCCATCTTGAAGAGTACCTTGCGGATTATATCCCGCAAATTGAAAGAGTTTTGCGAAGATATAATTAAGATCCCTGATGTCTAATTCTGATAGTGTGGGCACGGAATAACCTCTATCTAATAGATTGTTATTTTAAGAACGACCAATCAAACGCTTCGCCTGGGTCACGATCGCCATGTTTGCTAGATCTATTGATAGGGTCTACATCGTAATGACCCACTACATGATTGCGGTCCAATGGGATATTATGCTTAATGCTAAGTTCGTTAAGTAGATCTCTGAGATGGTCATACTGTTTATCAAAGAATTTACGCGGTTGAGTCCGCTTTGGCTCTAAAAGCTCTATACCAATACTGGTATCATTTGGATGAGTACCCGTAAACAGCTCTAGGGGCGACTCTTTTCCAGGCCATCTATTAATCCAGGTCTGATATCCTGAGTAAGTTTCACTACCGACCGTTTGGTCTACAATCTTGGTCCAAGAAGCAAGACCTTTCTTGTAGATCTCAATCATCTTCCCCTTGCTATATCCACAGTGATATGCGCATCTACTGTCATCAACAAACTGGTAAGTATCGTCGTCGGTGATTAGGTAATGGGGACCAATACCATGACTACCATTCTGATAATAGTTAAGTACCCCTTCTAAATTAGAGGTCCCGGTGGTATGAAGGATGAAGCCTTTGATTTCATGGCCTCTTCTTGGATGGTGATATTTAGATGGTAACTGTATCATGTAACCTTTACAGTGCAGGGGATGATGCAAAACGATTCCATTGGCAGTGAATCTGGCCAATAGAGCTTAGGAAGCTAGCGTTATTAGCTAGAGACTTAAGGCAGACATTAAAGTTCAAAGGTCCGATTGGAACATTTGCATCAGAGATTTCGCCCACCAATTGCTCGTTCAACCAGAAACGTGCGGTGCGATAAGTGGAATGGCTCACATCTTTGCCAACAATCTCGATTCTCAGACGACCATTAACAGCTTCGCCTACAGTAGCGTCCGTTGTATTTGATGATGTGACAACACCACCCGAACTTACCTTACAAACCCAAACGCCCTGGTCATTCTTCTCAAACCACACACCGTTAGCGGTATCACCAGAGGCGTCCCTAAGACCTATTTGAAATTTGGTCTGAGCGGAGTTAGCTATGCAATCAAACTCTGATACAAAGCTGGTGTCGTCACTGATATACAGGAACTTCTTGTGTGTGAATAAGCAGAGTACGTCGTTAATGTTATTGTTGATATAGCTCAGGAATACCGAGCAGCCACCAAAGAAAGCGTTGGCGTTATTTACAGTAATGGAGCCACTGGTGGAAATGTACAATTCCCACATAGATGGTGTCGGGATAGTGGTGGTACCAAACCAGCTATATTCCATCCAGTTTTCGTTAAACTCACCACGGCGACCCATAACATAGCCGTTATGGTCAACTACAGTTCTAACACGGGCGTCGCGGTCGCTAAAGCTGGCCTGTGGAACAAATCGGGGTCGGAACTTATATCGGTCATTGAGAACAAAAACACCAGCACAGAATAGGGTTACACCATCATCCAGAGCTAGATTGCCAGCGGGGATTATGGTATCCACACCGTTAAATGTGATTCCCGCATCATAACTCCATTGAAGAGTGGCAATGCCGCCGCCAGCAGTACCAGCGGTGGTAATCAGAATAGTGATATCTCTAGCAATGCCACCCGAGTTACCATCTGGCATAAGTGTACCCATACCAGTACCAACATGGACGACATCTTCAAAACCTGAAGTAATGGTGTAGGATAGGCTAGGAGTGAGAGAATCTTCTCGACAATTTACTGAGGATAGGCTGGCGTTATGGACAACAGTGATATCGCCACGAGACGTGACATTCATTCGGGACACACCAGCGTTGCGCACACTAAAGGTGATGCCATTCTGTCCGTTGGAGAAGGAAGAGTACCCCGTATCCTCAACAACTACACCAGCACCACTGGAGCCAAAATCATTGCCACCAATCAGAACAGCCTGATCGTTAGCAGTGCGACCAATGGTAATATCACCAGAGCCCTGGCTAGCGCCTCTAAATAGGCCCGTGGCGAGCACCTGATAGTTCTGGGAGGCGCTTGAGCGCCACAAGCCAGCTACACCACCCGGCGTACCGTTGACAGCGCTAGCGCGATTGCGCTCCGTATCTGTGAGCACTACTGGACTGGCTGGTAGAGTAGGAGCGAACGACAGCTTAACTACACCTAGCGATGTGGTAGTAGCTGGTGTGAAATGACTGCCGACCGGCCACAAACTGTCTTTGGTGAAAACCGAACTACCCACACGCCAAGCAAGAATTTGTCTTGATCCTGGTGTGGTAGGACTTCCAAGTAGTTTGGTGCTAGCTTTGGCGGCAAAGATGGCTGTCGCGCCAGTACGGTCTGCTGAATAGTCAAGGTCTACATAAATACACTCACCATCCGCCAGATCGGTAGTTCCTACCAAATCAGCAGTCTGATTGACAATATCATTATACCAACCGCTGGAATTTGGGAATACGTAGGTTAGACCTTTCCAGTGCAGGTTGGTGCCGTCCCACTCAAAATACTCACCATTGGTAAAGAAGGTGCCGGATCGAGTTAGCTTGACATTGCGATCAGCAACAGAAGAATACCAACGCTGACCACCACCAATTTCCCAGATTCTGGTCATAATGGCATTAGCCCACGTCTTGAAGCTACCGATCGGTCTATCGCCACCAGCAAACACTTCGCCAGTCACGTTTTCTAATCTACCCTCGGGCCATGGGTAAGCGTACTCGGGATTAGGAACAGATCCACCAGTGCCCAAGCGAAACATCAGCTCTCTAGCATCTTGGATAGACACTACGTTATTACTAGCATCGGTCACGACCTTCGCGACAGCGGCCACGGTAGAGGCTGAAGTAAAGTCGGTGGTGCCAATAACGATGGTGTAATCCAGTGTCCGACCCAGTGGGATGGTTTTAGGAATTTCAAGCAAGCTGTCGGCATCCAAAAACATTGCTTGATCCGCAGTAGTTACATCCGGCTTACGGACGATATCGATCCCGACATAGTTGGTGGAGGATGCGGTAAAAGACCCAAAAACTCTAGCGTTGGTGGGATGTAAACCCTCGACGGCCCTGTCGTCGGGCACACTAAAAATGGTTCCAGCCTCGGAGCCATTGTAGTGCAGCATGGAGGAACCAGCAGTGACCATCTGCAGAGAAGTGGCCTTACCACCGACTGCGTTGGTGATGGTGATCTTAAAACCATTCACCACCATAGATTTCTTGCCAGCCAAAATGTTACCAGCGAGTAGGTCGAAATCAGCGGCCACCGCCGACTCCATACCTCTAGTGTGTGGAACATCCAACCTCATACCACCGACGAAATTTGTTGCTCTTGTGACAGCCATATCCGAAAGATTAGCGCTATGGGTACTACAGGAGGAAGTTAATGACTGTAACCAAGACCCCAGATTTTGCATCAACTGTACTAATGGCTCATAGCTCTATTTCCCGAAATAAGAGTGCCAAGCAACATGCTACTGTGGATGAAATTATGATTAAGGATACCACTGTAGAGCTTAATGATGGTCGCAAGATCGGCCTGCGTCTTGGATTGTCATGTGGAAAGCTCGCATATGACAATACTCTGACAGAGGATAGTGTTATCTTTGAGGTTATCTGTTCCAGTATTGACGATGTGACTGTTATTGATATTGACCCAACGGGTGTAGCTGCAGATACCATTAAGCTGTTTTCTGAGCAGCAAGGTTCTACCGTTACCGACATGCTGGCTCGCTTTGCTGGTCTGACTCTTGGATTTGGCATTGACAAGACTAAGACTTTCAGCCCTGATGCGTATATCATCACCAGTCGTGGTATTCAGCTAATCTTCCTTGAAGTAGATGTTGTCCATATCTTCCAGGATGCAGCTTACGAGCGAATTGCATATCAACAGCGGCATTGGTTTGGTATGCGCACGCACAACAAGCTGCAAGAAGAGTTTAAGAATTGCACCATTACCACTCTGAATGGTGCTTGTGGTGATAAGCGTAAGATGGTTGCACTTACGCCTAATGGCGAGATTTACGCACAGGCGTGGAATGGTTTGGTTGAACTAGCCGATTCCTATCGTACCTACCGCAATAGTATTGGACTCACGAAGGTTGTAAAGTCGGATGCGGTACCCGCGATTTTTGAGGATAAGTTTCTCAATCAGACACTGACTGCTGAGACTCTAGCAGAGTATCGCCTGGACCCGGCGGCGTATATGCAAAAGCGTGCAGATAAGATCGTATCGTTTATTGATAGTCTGAGCTAATATTTCAACTAATCACTAGCTTAATGGTAAAAGCACGGCTGGCGCGAAGTTAAAGCGGAGGCTACTTCCCAATGCTGGCCAGTTCCTAAGCTCGAAACTTAGGGTGATTTTTATAAAGGAATATAAATGTCAGCAATACTATTTAATTACTTAGCTGTACCAATGCCACCACAGCTTCCTCCATTGATATTGGAGGTGTGGCCTAATGGAGTTATACCGCCAGCACTGAAAGATGCTTGAGGATGCTATTCAGTGGATACCTACGTACCGCCTCTAATCCATCCTCCTGCAAGACAATCTCTATGGTATGTTTGAAGATTTACTAGCTGCAGCCAAGCTATTAGAAGCACTAATGCTCTGTAAGAGCAGCTACAAATGGACTCCAGAACTAGCACAACAACAAGCAGATGACGAAAATACAGGTGCTTATATTCAGCCACATTCGTGGTCTGATACCAATCCCAACAGGCACGAAGTATTTGAAATGCCCGTCAAATCACTGAAGCCTACGGAGCAGTTAAGTTATCCAGGAAACGTCGAGCGGATCGCTGCCCATGTTAAATCTGGCGGTGCCTTGCCACCTATTTACGTGGATGCTAAAGGTAAAATTATAGATGGACATCACAGATTCGCAGCAGCCAAACTTCTGAAACTGAGGACTGTTCCCGTAATCCGTCGTAATTACTAATCCCTCTTCTTAAACTCATTAGAGTAGCGAAGTGCTTTGAATGTAATTGACATATTCATTCCCTCTTTTGCCGCTACACCACCCGACTGGCTGGTGATTGTAACACCCTCCGCTCTGAATATCTCTAGCTTACTCACTCTCTCAACCAACGAGAGAGTGACGTATTTCAGTCTGGTTAAGTCCTCATAGTCGGTGGTCAAACCAGCGCCCTCTGCACCACCATCACCTGCAGTGCGATAGAACATGATTTGCCCGGCACATCTAGTAGTGGTTGGCGCAATTTCATATGGATCGCTAGAGTCCAGACCTGGGATCTCGTCAGCTTCAGTGTCTGATTTCCAGGTGAATGATCTCGCCCTCCCAATCTTAACTGCATTTATGTAAAGGAAAACTCTGGCACCAGTAATCAACATAACAGCAAGATTGTGCTATAAACACATTATGAAGTGGGAAGACATCATAAAAGAAGAATCACAGAAAACATACTACCCAAAACTACAACAATCCATAGAGGCGTCTAGGCAGCGGACTAAGGTGTTTCCTACACCACCCAATGTCTATGCAGCACTAGATCTAACCCCATTAGAGTCTGTACGAGTAGTGATTCTTGGCCAAGACCCATATCATGGCTGGACTGTGGAAAGAGATGGCACCACCACACCACAAGCAAATGGACTAGCCTTCTCAGTGCCAAGAACTAGCCCAATACCCCCATCGCTACGCAATATCTTTATTGAATTAAAAGATGATGTTGGTATTGTTCGTAGTAATGGTGATTTGTCTGGATGGGCAAAGCAAGGAGTGCTACTGCTGAATACTTCATTGACTGTAGTGGCCAATCAGCCAGCTTCACACTCTGGTATTGGATGGTCGTTATTTACATCCAGACTGCTTAGAGTCATAGCTGAGAATAGTGAAAGAGTGGTGTTTGTAGCATGGGGTTTGCATGCACAAGGAATCATGAAAGAATTGTCTGATGACCCCATTCTGAAGTACAAGCATAGATGGCTAAGTTCTAGCCATCCATCGCCTTTGTCCTACGCCAGAAGCTCTATGAATTGTATAGCTTTTAAGGGGAGTAAACCGTTTTCAGGAATTAATAATATCTTGGAAGCAAATGGGGGTATGCCGATAGATTGGTCTAAGTAAACGCCAAATCATCAGAGCCCCATATCCAGACCTTATCAGCTATCTTGGGGCCAGTCACTGGCAGACCTTCACCACCAAGTCCTCGGTCGCCTGGGTATACGATTTGCTTATTGCAGAATATACCACCAGCTACCAGATCATCAATAATCCCAGACACTGCTACTACACCAGCATTTGATCCAGTGACATATAAGCCACCGACACTTGGTACGTTTTCTGGTATAAAGATACCCTTATTGGTTATAAAGGTGATCTCTGTGCCAGATGGAATGTCGAATGGAAAGACAAAGCGGTAGTCCACCTTAATTCTGGTATTGGATAATCTACCAAAATACTGAATAGGTGCGATATGGTACTCAGTGCCAAAGCCAATACATAACCAGCCGTTCTGATCGGGCAGTTGGGTAGCGTCTACCAGATCTAGGTATTGATAGTGGATGCCGTGTGATATTGATTGTGCCAGCGTAGTGGACTTGGCAGTAATCCCCAGGCCGTTAGTTGGGTCGAAAATATACGGCCCATTGACCTTATCACTAGCAGCCTTAACTGGATACACCTTGTAGTTAAGTAGGTTGGTAAAGTACTTATGGTTAGGAGTTTGGATAGTAATGGTATTTCCGTCTGGAATGGTGACAGGAAACATACCTGTCAATCCACCAGCAGACGCCCGCTCGCTAGCTGGCACAAACAGCATATTAGTGGATTGGCTAGTCGTAAGACCAATAGTGCCATTAGCCATATAGATAAGACCATTGCCAAGAGTAGCGACATCGCCAGCATCTCTTAGGTTCGGCATGGTAGCCGACAATGACCATTCCATAGTTCTGGTGTCAAGTACTTCGGATTCTTTGACACCACCGCCAATTACCATCACTTTGGTACCAAATTTACTTAATGATGGAGCGCTTCTCGCATATCGTAGTCTACCAGCCGGAAGCCAGAAATTGGTCTTGGGATCGAAAATCTCACACTCCACGATAGACTGATCAGCTCCTGAACCATCCCGTGGTAGAAATCCTACTCCACCCACCACCAAGACTCTTCCATCGTCCAGAAGTACTGCGGCATGTTTGGCACGAGTCCAAGACATGCCGCCAACAGCTTCCCAATTGCCACTCAGGACATTCCATTTCTCGCATCGAGCTGACGGTATACCAGATGACTGAAGCCCTCCACAAACCAATACAGAACCATCTTGGAGTACTGTTGCTGTATGCCGTGTCCGGCCAAAGCTCATCGGGTTGATTGTGGTCCATGCACTACTAGATGGGTTGAAGATTTCGCATGAAGCCAGGACGCCTACGCCAGTTTCGCCGCCAGTAACCATAATGCGATTATCAATTAGCTCGTTAATGGTATGGGAGTATCTACCAGCATTCATGCTACCCGTAGCAGCCCAAGTGCCACTGTAAAGCTCGCATGCTGTTTGTGCAGCAGCACCATCCCATCCACCCGTCAATAGAACCTTGCCGTAAAGACTAGGATGATGACTTAGGATGGATTTGTGCTTCTCTAGTGCAGTTAGCATAGATCCGGTATTGGCCAGCGTATAGCTGTACTGGACAGCGCCGGACACTACGGTTGATCCGGTAATGGTGAAAAGTTCACATGAGGACAAGCGGGTGCTCATACCGTCACTATAACCACCAGCCACCAAGACATGGAAATTGTCAAGAGCTATAACGCTATGATCTCTACGGTCGATAGCGGATGCGGTTGTATTGCTCCATAGGTTTATTACCGAGGCGTCAGCAACACCAGGGCCGCCCGATACAGTGGCTGGCGTAGTCGGGTCGCTAAATACTTCGATAATTTCAATTTGCTGGCCGTCCAGTAATCCGTGGAGTGGTGCATCAATAGTCACCAGCCCATCTTTGTTTCGGACAATGGAATTGACTTCTAGTTCTGGATTCTCGTGTAGATAAGCTGCAGTCAGATATCCGCGATTTACTGCTTGGGTGGTTACTGGCAGGTTTACATTGAGTACACCATCACCCTGTAGGACAGAAACGCCATTACGCTTAGAAGTGATTGATTTTACTGGTCTAAAGTAAAAAATGCTTTCATCGGCTACTTGAGCTAGACCTAGCTGTGCAACACCATTGCGGTTAACGATTTCAAAATACTGAGTAAGTATGCCCAGAGGATATGCTACATAAACCTTTACAACTGTGAAAGTACCACGATTATCGGACTGAAACTCATTGCCATAGATATTGACAAAATCACCTTCACGAATTGTACTCAGGTCAAGACCAGTAGGGCCAGTGACGGTAAAGCGTAGTCGCCCCTCAGTGGGGATTGTAGTGATATTCCAGGTGGGCAGTGCTCCTGCTGTGGCTATATACACTGTAATGCGTTGTGGAAACTGGAGTACATTCTGCCCTCTACCACCAACAGCCACAATACTAGAGGCCAGTCCTAGACCAGAATACAAACGTACAGCTTGCCCTAAGTCCACATCTGTGTGTACTTTTGCAAAAGCCTTGACAATATTCTGAAATGACCTATTAAAGACAGCAGCAGTTTCAGTAGCTGAGGCGATACCGATATTAGTAAAATCGCCAGTACGGAATGTGACGGTCGCTCTCTTGCCATCCACCAAGAGGTCTTGCCAATCGCCATCAGTAAAAGCAAATGGACCTTTGATGCTAGATATCCATGATCTTAGATTCTCAGAACCATAAAAGATTTCTAGTACTTCCAGTACACTTTCTTGGGTTAGCTTTTGGTTACTAATAATGATTGACAACCTCCTAAATAGTTCATCAGCCATACCCACACCAACTGGTCGAGAAATACCTACATCACCCGTTTTGCGATTGAGGTATCTACCAGAAGCTGAGCTGACAAACATTTGGTCGAAAGCTAGTTGTGTATTGCTTGCTACAATAGAATCACCGACAGCTAGACTGGTAATAACTGCATCCCATGCTTTACCATTGAATGCTGGGCTGAAATTCTTATGAAGGATATCCTCTTCTTGTGAAGTAGTAAGACCGCCAGACTGATCAGTGATTTGGCTAACTGCAAATTGAATACTGGAAACCGTAAGAGTTTCATCGAGAGATGTTTTGACATTAGATACCGTCAGATTCCACGTTCCGACAGTTAGCTCAGCGCTGAGCCATAACTCAAACACATCTGGACCCTCACTAAGAGTCTTGACTAATTTAACAATAACAGATCCAGGTCCAGCCAAAGTGTAGTTGACCGGATTGGTTGCATCGTTTACTCCTTGGTCATCAGCACTATAGGGGAATTGAGTGTAACGCACTCTTATTCTGGCCATAGATACTTGTTCTACCGAGAGTAACTTGAATTCTCTAATCACAAACTGAAGATTGCCTCGCTATGACTTAATAAAGGAGATCCTGGATATGCAGTTACCGAAGCGTCTACGTCGTCTATGTAAGGAATTCAATCTGGACCCAGAAGACATTGTTGAGATTCTGGATGAGCCAGAAGATGGGGATGATTCCGATTACATGGTCCGTTTGTTTAGCAGCACCCTGCCTTATGTTACTTTGGGTTCTGAGCGTGTAGATCACGTATCGTATGAAGATGCAATGGCGCATACGGCCAATAACCTTCAGAATGAAAAGAAGCTATCTATCTATTGTAATGGGGTTAAGGTCGAGGAAGTTCCATATCACGATACCATGGAAGTAGGTGACTTGGTTATCATCCAGGGCATTTCTGATATGAAACAAACGACGTGCCGTGATCTGGTTACGTGTAAGACTACTCGCCCCATAGACTACATTATGGATGGTAGTGGTCAAAAGTACAGACAAGTGTATCCTATTAAGCTAAATCCAGAAAATGTGCAGAGTATTTGGACACCAGAAAAGCCCTTGACTTTTGTTACAATTCATGCAAATAAGGTCATCTTCACTGTGCCTCAGCACCTTATTGAAAACAAGAGTGCATGGACCAATCCCCTGCATCGTACACTGCTAAAATCTCACGAGAAGCGTGAAATTGCACAAGGAATACGTCCTATTGTGTTTCCAAATATTGTCAAGGTTTTTACACTTATTCCAATGATTGGAGGTAGATAATGCGCAGCGTTTATTTTGTAGGAGCACATCGTACTGGTAAGACTACACTGTGTAAGTGGGCCTCTCAGCAATGGAATCTGCCCCAAATCAATGAGGTCGCCACGACGGTTTTGAATGAGATGGCCTTGACACTGGATCAAATCCGTGTAGATCCAAAGCTGGCTGCAGACTTCCAGAAGACCATTTTTAAGCGTCAGCTAGCTGCAGAGCGCGCTTTTGGTAAAGATCCATACTGCTCAGACCGCGCCTTTGATAACCTAGCTTACGCTGCAGAGCATACAGCGGCACTACCCGATATCCTTACATCAGTAGAGCTGAAAAGCTATATTGACCATGTTAAGGGTGGCGTGATCTTTTTCACCCGACCGCACCAATCATTGATGGTAAAAGATAAAGTTAACGTCAATGTGGATTGGGAGGAAATCAATCGAATTGACGGTATGTGTAAATTTATGATGAAGATGTGGGGCATTCAGTACATACCCATTTCATCACCATCTTTCGATGAGAGAACCAACACTGTTAGTAGTGTGTTAAACTATTTAACATGACCACTACTGATATTGGCGACATACCAGAACAGCTAATGGATATCACCTTAGCTGTCGCCAGTAAGGGCGGCTTGCTAAAGACCTTGGACCGTACACAAGCAGACCTGCGGTCCATGGTTAAAGACATACCTAACATCATCTCCAAGTACAATCCAGGTACTAGCTATTACACTAAATCGGTGCATGCACAAAGCAGGCAAAATTCTATCAGAGTGGAAGTCTCGCTTTATGATATTAAAAAGTCCAGACCAGACACGCTAAAAATCGTGATATTAGGTAGACAGAGGTTTACCTATGACAACAGAGCTATTCAATCCTGAGTGTGTTTGCAATTATTGTGGCCGCAATCGTCCCCAAACCCAGCCCGAATTTCCACCAACACCAAGTCTTGCCTTCCTAATTAGTCTTGCCCAACAAGGACTTCTCAGCAATGATGAAGTTCAGATTTTGGGTCGTATAGTTGATATCACAGCATCTTCTGAAATACCCAACTTATGGTCAATAGTCATGGAACATATCCAGGTTGATGGATGGGTATGCGTTGATGACGAGTGGTATTGCACAGGCTGTAAAAGTCTGATTAAAGAGTCGTCTAGGTTGGATTTAGACCGGGATTTGTTGATACATGGAGAGTTAAAGCCCAATCCTGTATTCAGTGATGATGGTGATGACCGATCGGGCTGGGAAGAATTTAGACGTGAGCATAGTATCACTGGTCCTTGCTGCTGTTATATCTGTTCACCCTGACCATTGCTAGCCGCCTTATCATAGCTACCAATAGCTAAAACCACGATAGCTACGCATACCAATCCAACCGCTACCCAGCTCGATGGCTTAATATAGTTTCCCACATACAAGTTAGCGCCTACGTTAGCCATGATAGCTGCAATGCGGTTAAGTGGCATTGAAAATGATGACTCACGCTTGTGTAGTAGCATCCAGCCGCCAAACAATCCCACGCCCTGAGAGAAGATACCGATCAGCCAAAGATCTATATGCTTCCAAAGAGCGAATCCTGCTCTAATATCTTTACTGAATAGTGCAGCAACACAAACCACTAGAAATGCCGCAACTGGCTGAAGCATATGCTCTGCCACAAAGAAATCCATAGATCCTTTCTGGCCTACCATTTGGCGAAGTCTACCAAGATATCCGCCATTATACATAACGATAATGATGATTGCTGGTATGGATAGTGTCCATACTCCATTGCCAAAACATGAAACGAGAATTGCACTTAGACAGAGGATGAGAGAGGCCCAGGAGAATTTACTGATTTTTTCTTTATTCCAGTGGTCTGCGATGGGTGCTGTTGCTAGACTGCCTGCTTTCATGAGGATTCCCATGACTAGCATGGACACATTTTTAAGGGCGTAGCTGATCGGGGTTCCTAGAAGGATGGGGACACTAAACAGAGAGGACCAGACGGCGGGGTGAGTTTTTGTTTGACCATTTTCTTGGATCGTGATACGAAGATGAGGCCACCATCCAAAAAGTGCTGTAAGTACCAGCATTGTCAACATACAACTGAGACTGGAGATGGGCAAGATGGCAAGTGCTGAAAGGTCGGGGGGTGTGGAAGCATGGTTAGATAGGTGGGCAAAGGGTCCGTAACAGAGGAGATATCCGACGAAAGAGAAGACCAATAAGAGGGACGCTTTTCTGATCATAAATGGCTCCTTGCCAAAAAGATTGTGTACTGTCTATAGCAAACCGATACGCTATCAGTAATGAGGGAGAAAGAATGAATACGAATACTACATTTACGGGTTCCGATTGGTATGGTGCAGTAGTTGTGTTAGTGGGTGAAATTCATCCACATCCAGATCCAGAGACTACAAATCTGGAAATTACTAGAGTGCTTGGTGTGGACGGCGATGAACACACGGGCATTCCTGTAGTGGTCAAGAAAGGACAATTCAAGAAGGGGGATAGGGCTGTTTATACAGGGATTGATTCTATCGTCCCGACTAATACAGAGCGTTTCTCTTTCTTGGCATCCCCTGGTAAGGACTCTGCCAAGATCAAGGCTCGTAGGCTTCGTGGCTTCTTTTCAGAAGGTCTTTTGACACCAGCTATCGCGCTTGGTCCCACCGAAGAGAAGGTGCAGTTTGTTGAGGGGAGTGACATTACGGTTGCTTTGAGTATCACCAAGTTCTTGACAGAATCCGAAATGGAGCCTGTCGAGCTTGTTTTGCCGTATGAGTTACCACCCGGATCGGCATTGACTCTTGGGGCACCGCCGGAACCAACTAATGCCCAATTTACCATTTACGTCGATGATATTAGAAAAGCCTTTAATCGTAATTGTCCAGCACATGCGCCAGTGTTTGAGATAATTGATAAACAAATCCAATACGTATTTGACCATATTACTAGCAATAAGCTAAATGGTTGGAATTGGATTACTAAAGAATTAGTAGACAATTCCATACCACTGTGGACCTGGAAGGATGGAAATCTAACCGTTAAGATCCAGCCCAAGCACAAGAAAGGTCATCGTCCAGGTGGGCAACTTGCTGGTGCGGATAGCATCAACTTCCCTTACAAGAACGTCGTATCTACTTATAACCTAGACGCAATTCGTAAGTGGGGTTCCACCCTCTTTGTTGGCAAGTTTGTGTCCGTCCGAGAGAAGCTGCATGGTGCTCAATTCCGAGCTATGTATGATGGTGAAAACCTGTGGGTAGGTACTCATCATCGCTGGCTAAAACCAGAAGGTACCAAATCCACTTGGTGGATCGTCGCCAAGCTCTACAACCTGGAAGAGAAACTGAAGCAACATCCATTTTATGTCATTCATGGTGAGATGTTTGGGATGGTTCAGGATTTGAAGTATGGTGCTACACCAGATCGCCCGTACATGCTAGCCCTGTTTGACGTGCTTAAGCTAGATGCCAATGATCCGCATAACCGTGGTCAATATCTAAGTGAATTCGACCTAGAGGCTTTCTGTAAGCTGATCGACATTCCTATGACACCACTTCTATATCGTGGCATATGGGATGAAGAGAAGGTCTACGAGATGCGTAATGGCCAGTCTGTTTGGCCAGGAGCGAATAATATTCGTGAAGGTGTGGTAATTCGCTTGATTGAAGAGACGGTCCATCCTCGACTTGGGCGCATTGTCTTGAAGCTGGTTGGCGAAAATTATAAGCTACGATAGCCTACTTGAGTGCCCAATCGGGCAGAATACCAGCTTTCTGGTCCGGGAAGATAGCCTTGTCTGGATTAGCTCTGTTGTACTCTGCATTCTTTCCATGATGAAAATTGGTATTTTGCCCTCTAGTCTCATTGGCTAGTGCAGGCAGCGCTTCTGGTGAAAACATCTTTGCATGTGAGTGATAAGCGTAATCCTCACCATGCGAACCAAAATCAACACCAATATGTGCATGTCCAAAGACATCATGCACAGCCCGAAACATATCATTATAGGTAGGGAAATCCTTATCACCTGTGGGTGCAACTAATGGGTGGTCAGAGGGAAGATCGCCACCAACAAAGATATGTGCAGATTTATTGTTTCTAAGTTCACGATTAACATGACTAAATTGCGAAGTTTCTGGATTCAGCTCGATCTGACTCCCAGGCCCTTCGTGGTTACTTCCAATAGGAGTGAATTTGTATCCTTTGCTTTTAAGAAAATTGAATTGGTTAGCTGTTTCTTTCTTCAAAGCATCATATGAAGCCTTAATAGCTGGATGGTTTGGGTCGTGCTTGAGTGCTTCGTAGTGATCTGAAATTCTAGTGAGATGACCGACATCAATATGTGGGGGGGTAGTTATTGGAGCATTCTTAATGCCAGCCTTAGACATATACTCCATGGCTTCTTGCCGAATACGTGGATGAATATCAAAGGAAGTAAGGGCACCATGCGCGGACTCGATTTTGTTTAACTGTTTAAGAGCTAGCAGTAATTTAGCCGCCTGCAGCAAGGAAGCTAGGTCTTGTTCCGTTTTCTCCATGTCCCTCTGCTGTTTACGGTATCTGGCATTAGGGGCGCATCGTCCACCATTTTCTCGATGTGGAAATACATAAGCCTTACATCTGCATACTTTCTTCATTGGAATTTCCTCTTGACTTTTCTGCATCTCTGACTTGATCGAGTAACTGTAAGATCCGTATAGTCTTCCAGTCTTTGGCGCATTATACCCTAGTTGATGTGTTCTGGACAATGATCTGTAAACTCTGGCTGAATCCTCGGTATGTCCATCACCACGTACTTGATTTGCACCCATAACTTGTGCATGTCTTAATAGAGCGAGATTGCCAGCTTTACCTAAGCCTTGGCCCTGGTGTTCTTTGTCTACTTCGGCATTACCAATAAGTAAAGCACCATTAGACAAAGAACCGGTAAACTCACCCACTTGCTTTGCACCATGATGCACCTTGACTTCGATGATGTTTTTGCCTGGAATTGGCGCTAGCTGATGTACGTGTATCTGGTAGCCTTGTGGCGATATGTGGGAATAGTCGTAGATTTGGCTACGTTTACCCTTCTTCATTAATTTGCCTTGTGGAACCTGATCTATCGCCATACTTCATAGATTGCGAGACTTAGCTTCTTCAAAGAAACTATGTTTTGAATATTTCCAGGTGTTTATAAAAAACCTGTAGACACTGAAATGGGAAAATTGTACGTTCGTAACACATCGGTGGCGCTACATTAGAAACAGGTGAATATATGAGAGAAGAATCGCAAAGCGGGTGGCTGAAACAACTGTGGAATGGCGAGGAGGAACACAATCCGGCTAATACACATAGCAGAATTTTCGCCATAATTTTCTTTGAAAGATTGGCTTGGTACACTCTGCTCAGTGGGTTGGTTCTGTCACTCATGCAAGCGCGGGGTATGTCCCAGGCAGAAGCCAGCTCAATGTACGGCACCTTTCTTTCAGCTGCATATCTGACACCTATGTTTGGTGGCTGGATTGCCAATAGGACTAGCCTGCGATTTTGTATTGCGCTTGGCATTATGGTTTTGGCATCATCATACATGATCGGTGCTGTTGGAAGCGCACCTGGAATGATGATTGGTGCAGCTATCGGCTGCGGACTGTTTAAGCCCGCCCTGTCAACACTTATTAATGTGATGTATGTGAAAAACGACCCCCGAAAACAAGAGGCTATGTCCAAGTACTATTCATGGGTACAGCTAGGTGCTCTACCTACTGGTGTACTTGCTGGATGGCTTCATGTGTCATATGGATGGCCTGCTACCTACTTCGTGTGTAGTATGGCGACCATTATTTCTGCGATTATTGTATTGACCTCGTGGAGTAAATTGGTACCATTCAATTCGGGTATTGAAACCCTGTTTCAGACTAAATTGGATATTGTTGAAAGGGATGAGGAGTGGCACCCACGTAAAATTGTTGCCATTATGATTGGTGCTACTTTGTTCTGGACTGCCGCACATCAACAGTTTTCGACCTTGACTTTCCTGGCCGAGCGTATGGATCGCAGTACTCGTTGGGGTGTGGTACCAACCGAAGTGTTTAGCTCACTAAACGCTTTGTTCGTTTTCTTCTTTACTTTTGTACTCGTCCGATTTAGTATGTCTATCAAGACTAAGTTGGTGGTAAGTATGCTGCTGGCAGCAGCATCATTTGCAGCACTTCTAGTGGGTGGTTCATCTATGTGGGCGCTGGTAGCTTCATACGCAATTGGAGCGGCGGCAGAACTTCTTACCTCACCTATTGGTATGTCTGCAGTGACTGATCTTGTACCACGTAGGTGGGCTGCATTTGGAATGTCTCTAGTGTTGCTATCCTCCTCGATTGGTGGTAAGCTAGCTGGGACACTTGGTGGGGTAAATCCGTTTGTAGCAATCAAAATCACAATTATACTGGCGCTATTGGGCGCTGGATGGTATGTACTGGCATGGCCAGAGAAAGAAGAGGAAGTGTAAATGCAATTGAAAAAGCGGGCTCGTAAGGAAGGTTTTAAGGCTTTGAAGGCTGCGGGGCAACCAACTTGTGATCTGTGTCATCGGTCGCTAGAGATGGAAGGGGCACGGTGTAAATACCGTAAGTGCCCAAGCAACGCAAAGCGACGTGAGCGGACCGAGCAAGACGACAATGACAAGGATATGGGTGAGGATTACACCGAGGAATAGTCTGTAGTTATCTCAACCAAAGGTTCTAAATATGAAAATCAAGAGTGGACGCACTGGTAGAGCACGGCATCGCTGGGTCCGTAACCGTCGTATCCAGGCTGCACAAGAAGAAGCCGCACGGCTAAAGCATTGTTGGACTTGCCATAAGAAGACTAATGGCGGTATACAGACATTTGTCGTTGACAAAACCAAGACAATTAAGGTGATTAAGGTTGAGTGTCTGGGTTGCGACCTGCGATCACGGGTAAATGAATATCGTAAAAACAAAGGTCTTGACAACACACTTCTGAGGAATGCAAACTTCTTTGTCAGTGATGAAATCAGTCTTGCCGAAGACTGGATGCAGGCGGACTGGCGTGCCGAACAGCGTGCTGGTGTTCGTAAACGAATTACGAATAGTAGTGAATACGCTCTTGAATATAGGCAAATTTCGGCAGCAGAACAAGATATCTGTAATGCCATTGACCAAATGGCAAAAACGGTCTGGTCTGGATGGTTGCAAGTCTATTATCGGCAGTCTAGTGCTCGTGGACATTCTTGTGTAATTGATGGTACAGAAATCTTGATTTGGGGCTGTGCTGGTAGAGTCACCATGACTATTAATGGCAAGAGTAACGAGGATCTGTCTGTCATTTTTGATGAGTCCAGTACAGAACCGAGTGCAGGATTGCTCAGTATCCATGCCACCAAAGAGCAAGCCATTACACTACTGAATGCCCTGACTGAAAACAGCTTAAAATTTCAAGCGGATATTAAGCCTAATCCAACAGTAGGTATGTTTTAGTATGCAACGACTTACCAAACAAGAAATTATGATTTCATGGATGGCAGCACGCCGAGCTGACAACGTGGTGTCACTGAATAAGTACTCGGAACCACACACAATACCAGACCGATCCATGATGTCGGTCACGGTAGTTAGTGTCATCTGCATTATTGCCTTGACTGTGCTGGCAATCGGAGTATACCTAATGCAAGGTGCTGTTACTCATACTGTCATTAATCCATAACTGGAGCGTATCCAATGAAATTTGAAGTGGACGACAAGCTGTGGCTCAAGACTCGCTATGCAACGTGTGTTGGTAATAATGCGGTAGTGATGGTGAGGTTTCCTCTTGTAGTAGAGTCGGTAGAGGAAGATAGGGTTATCGCTAATGATGGTGTTAGGAGTGTAGCGATTGCATTGAACAAGCCGCAGCTAGACATTATCGGGCGTATGCGCATGGCCCATAATGGTCGTCTTAGTTTCTGGTTTGCTGGTTTGACAATGAAAGAGATGATGGAGTACATCAGCCCGTATATGGGATACAAGATGGATGGAAGTGTATTCTTCTGTGTAGACCAGGGTGGAAGTGGCGGTATGGTGGGTTGGTCGCGGTTTGGTGAGAGTGATGCAGAAGGATTTGCCGACACTAAGCTAATCCAAGAACTAGCTCAGCAAGACGCTTCCCGATCGCTAAGAGAAGCGATTGTAATCATCCCACCAAGGGCACGGTGGTGGTCACAAATCACGTCCTGGTGCAAACGGAACATCCTTTGTGGTGGTAGATAAGCAGTACTGGACGAGTGGCTGAGCGGCTGAAAGCAGCGGTCTTGAAAACCGTCATGGGTAACACCATTGTGGGTTCAAATCCCACCTCGTCCTTCAAGGAGTTTGAATGAAAAGAATTACTTGTATGTGGAAGAATCCGGTTACTAACAAAGTGTATGTATTGGGTACTCTGACATATGACAACAAAGAGTATAGCTTTACATATACCGATCCTGATGCCGTCAAGAAGTGGATTGCGACTGGTAAGATATCTAATCACACCTGTCTGTCCACGGATTGTGAACACCCACTTGTTACTCCAATTCAGACATCACCACACCTATTCTTTTGGTGTTCCAATCGTTTGATGCACAAGAGCCGTCCCGATTACGATGACTATATCAAACGTATGGACCTGGACCCGAATACAGCCACCGATCTGGATATTTTAGAGCGAACACCACACCATAGCATTTACTCTTCCCGGCATTTCGCTTTTAGACCGACGACCAATATGGTGTTTTTCTTGGATATTTCGGTGGAGGAAATTAATTTGGCGATCGGTGACAAATTCACTGTTGACACGGAATTAAGAGTATGGGATACTCATCAACAGTTGGTAGGCAGGATTCCTTGGCACTGGCAAGATCTGTTTGTTGGCGGTGAGGAATTGTCCGTAGTGAAACGTAACGATGTCGGTCCATTGAATATGCGTTTATTGTGTAAGCTGGGTTAGCTCATGTTGGTAGAGCAGCGGCCTTGTAAACCGCAGGTGACAGGTTCGAGCCCTGTACCTAGCATACCCCATCCATAGGTGAGTTATGAAACTTGAAAATACAAATCACTCGGTAGCTAGCAGTCCTGGCGATTCTATTGCGTGTGGGATCTCCACAGCAAACATGGGACATATTCAAAGCATTTTGCGGTCTGGTTTGTATAGTGATATCTATACAGCCGTACTTCGCGAATATGCCACAAATGCATGGGATGCACATAATATGTGTGGAAAGGGTGATGTACCGATTAAGGTCACTTTGCCTACACATGAAAATCCAGTCCTGGAAATTCGTGATTTCGGTCCTGGTCTATCTCAAGATGAAGTATTCAATGTGTATGCTAGCTATGGGGCATCCAGCAAGCGTGACACAAACGTAGCTGCTGGCTGTCTAGGTATTGGCAGCAAGTCTGCATTTGCATATACCGACCTGTTTACTATCATCTCACGCCACAACGGCACCTGTAGCCATTATTCCGCATATCTAGGTGATGATGATATCGGCTACTTCAAGAAACTGCATGAGGAGCCATGTGATATTAGCGACACTGGTATCTGCATTGTAGTTTCTGTAAAGAAAGAGCATATCTCGCTTTTCAGATCGCACGCTGCTTACCTGTTTCAGTTTTTCGATCCCAAGCCGATTATCGACATTTCACTACCCGATTGGAAGTGCCCCAGTCCCGGTATTGTGTACTCTATTAATGGCCGTCGTGTGGCCTATGACAAGACGATTATTAACACCAACGTCATAGGTGCTGGTGAGATTGAGCACAAAACGTCATGGACTGCTATTATGGGGTGTGTAGCATATCCCATTGACCTGTCCAAGCTAAATGTGATGCCTTACATCCAGCAGATGGCAGGTTTTGTCCGGTTTGAGATTGGTGAGCTTACTATCGCTGCATCCCGTGAAGCGCTGAAGTATAACAAGACTGTTAATGACATTATTGTCAGCCGTATTAATGACGTGGTTGACAATTTTGTTGCTGCCACATTGAGGAGTGTTGCGTCTGATTCCGTTTGGGCACGTAGCTTGTATGCCAAGAACTTCACTTCCGTTATGGGGATTTTTGGCAAAAACTCAGTGTTTGGCAATATCCTGTCGGGCAATATCCGGCTAGAAGCACCTACTGTTACACCACCAGCAGTACCCATTATCAAGCTGCGGTCCTCATATATTCAGCTCGACCCACAATCCCGGCTTGTTGTCATGGATGACAAGCGTGCTTATGCTGGGTATAGCTTTAGGCCTAGTAATATTGATATGCTGATCGAGGTTAATAGCGAGAACGCCATTGATGAGGCGATGGTGGAAATTGAGAAGATGGTCAATAAGTATGGTATCAATGGGATACCCATTGTCCGTACTTCTCAGCTACCGTGGGAAGCGCCATATCGAAAGACAAAAAGTGTCAATAAGAAACATACCGTAAAGCGTGAACGCCCGTTTTTGCTAAATAAAGTTGGCGGCGAGTTTCATCGCCCGCTGTCCCAATATTGGGATCTGGTGGATGAAGATAAGATCCCAGACAATCCTATCTATGTCGTGATGTCCAACTTCAAGCCGGACAACAATTTTCAGCAAGAGTTTCTGGAAGATTTTCTGGAAGATTTGGCCATTCTTAAACCATATAACGCAGTACCCAAGATTTATGGGTACAAGTTTGTCAAGAAAGGTCCAAACTGGAAGGCTGGCGACCCAGATCCCAACGTACACAAGGGCACACCATACCATGTGTGGAGAAAGTCACTGATTGAAAACCTCCTCTTGACATATCCTGAGGTATCTGAGAGGATAGCGCATATCAAGCTGACAAATATGAAAGCCCAGGATTTTGGACGATATAATGAAAATATTGCCCCAGATTTGGCTTGGGCATGGCAGAAGATGCTTGGTGATACACATCCATTTGCTTTGTTTATAAAGCAGTTAGTGGACAGTAGCAAAATTGTTAATGCAGACCGATACCATGACCTCAATCGTATTGCCAGAACAATTATGGCTAGACAGCCAGGAGACAGGTCGTCGAATCCTGGACAGATTATAAAGTCAATTCTTGACAAAAGATACCCACTTATTTACTCGATGGGGTATAATAGAGTGGTTGGTCACAATGTCGATAAAACTGAGCGCGAAGCGTGGGTTGACTACATTAAGGCGATGGATCTATTAAATCCTTGGGGGTAAGCTATGTCTAGAGATATTGATGACGATTATGACGATGATGATGATTATGAAGACGAAGAAGATAATGAAGATGATGTAGATGAGGATTATGAAGACGAAGAAGATAATGAAGATGATGTAGAGCATGTCGGTTGTACCGACTGTCAAGATAGGGCCGCTATTAATGCAGATACAAAGGAGATGGTAATGAGTACACCGATTTCGTATACGCTAAGCAAGACCAACATTGTGTTGGTGGTTGATGGTAAGACTATCACTATCGCTAGTGATGCCCCGAATTTCGCCATGATTCGTAAGGCACTGGTGTCTGGCGATGAGCCCGATGAGGAAGCCGCCCGTACTTACCTTAAGCCCAAAGAGACTATTAAGGCGTGGAGTATGGGCGCATTCTCGTACAAGGGCGAGACTTTGATGTATAAGAACATTGAGGTACCAGTCCATGTGGCTAATCGCATTAACGAGATGATTAAGCGCGGTGAAGACCCGACTGTAATGATGAAGTTCTTTGAGCGACTGTCACTTAACCCATCGTACCGTAGTCAGAACCAGCTACTGGCTTTTCTGCAGCATTCTGGTATCCCATTCACGACCGATGGTTGCTTCCTTGCCTATAAGGCTGTGGATGAGAACTTCATGGACTTCCATAGCAAGACTGTGGATAACAGCCCTGGTACGTTGCACGAGATGCCACGCGCTCAGGTGTCCGATGACGAGAACACCCCGTGCCATGTCGGATTCCATGTAGGTGCTCTGTCGTATGCCCAGGGCTTTGGCAATGGCAACCGCAAGATCGTGATCTGTAAGGTTGATCCACGATTTGTAGTGTCGGTGCCTCGTGATGAGTCGCAGCGGAAAATCCGTGTGTGTCGATACACGGTGGTCGGTCTGTATGGACAGACCCTCTCCGATCTGGTGGAGACGGATGAACTACCGATTGACAATACCGACAAGGTATGCAGCACGCCCACTTGCGGTGTGTGCAAGGTTCTGATGGTGGCCAAGGATAATGGCTGGGTTTGTCCTGGTACCGATTGCAAGGCGACTCACAAGTCAGAGGTCGAGGTAATTGAGGTGACAGCGCAGCCAGCCAAGACTAAAATCGCTCAAAAGACTGAGCCCAAGCCTTTTGTGAATCCTACTGTGGACATGGAAGATAAGCAGCCCACCAAGAAGTCGGACGATCTGATGTTGGGGGATTTTGCCGCTATCGACAATATGCCTATGCACGACCTGTTTGATGTTTCACTAAGTGATCTGCGTAGTTACGCCGCGAAGTCCCTACATATTGTTGGTGCTTCCAAGATTGCTGGTGGCAAGTCTGCCCTCATCGACACCATTATGCAGCACCGCAAACCCGCGACTGGCAACAAGAAAAAGAAGTAGTTAGAAAACACTTCGTAGCTTACGAAAGCAGTTGACAGATGTTGACAATTTTCGTAAGCTAAGAAGTGCCAGATACGCACTCGTAGCTCAGTTGGATAGAGCAACGGCCTTCTAAGCCGTGGGCCACAGGTTCAATTCCTGTCGGGTGCATTTAAGGGAGAAATGATATGGATACCAACGTACCAGCGCAACCTCAGTTTGAAATTCTTGCAATCGACGCTTTGGAATGGCTAAAGTCTCTTAAAGATGAGTCAGTGGATTTGGTTATTACCGACCCACCATATGAGTCGCTAGAGAAACACCGTTCACGGGGCACCACCACGCGACTAAGCCACAGTGATAAGTCCAATAACGATTGGTTTGAAATCTTCCCCAATGCTAAGTTTGAGGAGTTGTTTACGCAGCTATTCCGGGTACTTAAGCAGAATACGCATCTATACTTCTTCTGTGATGCTGAAACTATGTTTGTAGCTAAGCCAATCGCCGAGAAGGTGGGCTTTAAGTTCTGGAAACCTCTGGTATGGGACAAGAAGCGTATCGGTATGGGTTATCATTACCGCGCTCGTTACGAATTCATCTTGTTCTTTGAGAAGGGAAAGCGTAAGCTAAATGATTTGGGTGTTGCAGATATCATTGAAGTACCCAGAATCATTAATGGATATCCAACCGAAAAGCCTGTGGCTGTTAATGAGGTTTTTGTACAGCAAAGCTCAGAGCCTGGAGACTTGGTGATTGACCCATTTATGGGCTCGGGTTCTGCTGGTGTGGCTGCGCTAAAGCTAGGTCGTCGATTTGCTGGTACCGATATTAGCGAAGCTGCGATTGTGCTCACCACCAAACGACTGAATGAATTGGCGGACTAAATTGGCTGATTTCTGTAAACAATGTTCAGAACGTGTTTTTGGTGAAGACTACCAAGAATTCGCTGCCGATAAGTCTGAAATTGAAGCGATTATAGCCCGTGGTGAAGACCCAAAGACGTTTGGTTCTTGGCAACTATGCGAAGGTTGTGGACACAGATGGGTTAATGTCTATGGTGAATGTTCTGACGATGAGTGCAAGGAACACCACGTATCAGAAGAAGAAATGAAGAATCACGAAGCTAACGTAGTAGCAGCTAAACCGTCCACTATTGATGAGGATATCGAGCTATGAAGAAACTGTTGACAACGGTACTGTTTGGACTTATGATTGGTTGTGGTAGCATTACTGAACAACGTGCACCAAATCTGCCGTGCAGTTGGCAGATTACCCCACCAGGAGTCATTAGTAATGACTGCTCCGCTGAGATGGATTTGAAGGCGGGTGAACCGCAGTACGCTTACTTCAGGCAATTCACTACGCCTGGAACTTCAGTGTATATTGGTGCGGAAATCCGTCCTTTCTGTACGCAGGGTACAGTGGTGCTAGCTTTACTGGATGCCACGGCTACAGCAATCGGTAAAATCGAGTACCCATTCGCCCCAGCTTATGCTTACCTAGAGCTAAAGGCTATTGACTTTCAGACTCAGGCAACAATCGGCGCAATTTCTCCAATCGACTGCAAGATCGTGCTACGATTGTTTGATCACACCACTTCGCACAACTAGAGGTAAATCCCATGTCTTTGCACGATACGGTATTGGTGGGTCGGGTTCTGGATGCGTATGACCGTCTTGTAGAAGACGTGGGGTTTACCCTGTCTATGGCTGGGATGCCACGAGAGATGAGGGCTCATATACAGCAATGCCTTGCTATCCATACACCCACCTTCAAGGATACTAGCAAGCTACAGCAGGAACTAGATGATTTAGTGGCTGCTTTAATTCCTTTGTATAAAGCATTGGAAGAACAGAAGATTCCTGGTTTTGTTGGGATGCCGCACGATATTGTTGTCAGTCAGCTTGACAAACAAAAGCAGGAGCGGATATACTGGCTATCAGTTACAGCCAAAGTTGATGGCCCAAATCAGGCTAAAGCTAGAGAGTTACTAGCTGGCACTTGGTATGAAGACGAAGAACCATAGGAGGTTCAAATGACCGTTGTTATTTACGATAATGGCGATGATGGCATCAGCTTCTTTGTTACGGATAAAGACACGACCGGTTTGGATGGTGCTTATCTGAATGGCGATATCACGACCAAACAACGTGACCGCCTTAATGAAATTTGGTGCCAAAGTTATTGTCTGCGGCTGTTACTGGTAAGGAGCAAACCATGTCATCTCTACTCAAGACCTGTATTTCTATTGCCATTGAAGCACACGGTAATGATACACGAAAATTCAGTAATAACTTGTATGTGACGCATCCGATTGCTGTGATGAATTTGCTATCCAAGATGATGGCCCCACTATATCTTGGACTAGCTAATATTATTGCGTCTGCAGCGGTGCTGCATGATGTCGTAGAAGATACGCCTAATACTGCAAAGGATTTGAGACAACGCCTAGAACCACTTAACGGTGGTGTTGTTGTGGATATTGTTGAGGAGTTATCTGAGGTTAAGTATGATGAAGAGGGTAATCGACTACCATGGGTCCGCCGCAAAGCGGAGCATATGGCTAGGATGCGGACTGCCTCTAATGAGGCAATTCTGATTAAGATGGCGGACTGCCTAGATAATCTTAATGACACACTAGAGCAGGCACGCATTAATCCAGATTCTGTTAATAATTTCCGTGGCACTACGGATCAACAGCGTGTATATCGGTGTGATATCGCGGACCTAGCTAATGGTAAAATCGCATTTTCGCAATATCGGGATATTGCCAAAGAGCTAGGTGCTTCTATCGTGTCTAGGCAGACTCAGCTTGATGCTGAAATGGCTAACTATCGAGGTTCTAAATGAAAAGAATTATGAATAGCATTCTATTTGTGGTTGTGGTAGCATCGGCATTGTTCCTGTGGGCTGGCTGTCCTAGCAATAGCAAGCCTACTCCTGCGCCAGTGCAGGAGCGAAGGTATGAAACCAAGCCGGTTGTCACCCAGGAAATGCTTTACAACTACTTCTACAAGTAACCATGAAAACATACCATCTATGGATTTTGCTGGTTGTGCTCTGTATCGCGGTGTTGGTGAAACGTGCCACAGCAGAGGACTGCGTACCTAAATGTACGGGTGGTACTTACTGTTGCGCAGTAAATATATGTTGCGGCTCAGTGGTGTCGGAGTAGAAATATGCAATACTATCTGATTGGTGTAGTCACAGGTGTACTTGCCACGTTGTTTGGTCTGGTTGTTTACAACATCGTCGATAATGGTCGCAGACCAGACGTGTATGTAAACGTCTACTGTGACTCGCAAGCACAAATTTGTCCTCGTTAAAGAATATAGCTTGACCTGCTGATCCAGTCTCGTGTAATCTTTACTTACAGGAGAAGGACATGATCAATCAAGATTTTACGCAACATCCAGTACTGTCGGGCACCAAAAGCGTTCTGGTAATGACGCCAGATGAACCTATGTTTCCTGCCACCCATGCTGGCCACGGAGCATTCCAAGCGGCTGTACGCGATATGGGGCTCAAGCACGAGCCCACGCATGGGCAGTACGACAAACCGGAACGCTCGTACATCGTTTATGGTGCCACCAAACAGCAGGCACAGCATTTGGGGTCTGCATTTGGCCAAGAGTCTGTGCTATTTTCAGAGCATGGCAAACCCGAGATCCATTACACCAACGGTCCAAATAAAGGTCTGAGCCATCCTTATAAACCCGAGGACAATCGGACCTGGAACGAAACGCCAAACGAAAAATATTGGACCCACTTTCCGGGCCACGGTTACGCAAGACTGGGTTTTGATTGGAGTAAATTAGTTTGAAATGTCCAAACGGCTGCGACTTAACTGGACCTCCTATACTTCCTGAACACTTACACCATTATGGTGGAAAGACGCATTATTTAAGAGTAATTTCGGTAGAGATTATGGATCTGTATGATGGCGGTGCTTATTGGCGATGTCCTGATTGCCGTGTCCAGTGGCATCGCTGGTCCGCCGATACAGAAAACGGCCAAATAATCAGAATGTACTTGCAGAAACATGGTATCCATGTTATGGAGAATAATCATGAATGATAATACTATTGCCCGTTCCGTGATTAATGTAGGTCGGTACCGGTTCATTGGTACTTGCGATGGACAATATGAAGTTTGGGTGGACGGAGCAACCACTAACGCTCTCATGCCGTCCTTAGATGCAGCAATGCTGTACGCAATTGCTTGGGTCAATCTAGGCCCACGACCATTGGGTGTTGATATGGTAGCCCGTGCTCTAAAGGTGAAGTATGAGTAAATTGCATGCCTTCCTGATTGCTGGCCTTCTGTTTGGCTGTGCTGGTCGGCAAGTCAAGCCCCGTGATATTGTGCTGGTGAGTAATAGTGCTGTGTCTAGTTGCAGCACCGTATCTACTGAATGCCCTGATCTGTCCAAGACACCAATCACTCCTCAGTGCGCTCATGCACGAAAGGTGTGTATTATGGCACTTGCCTGCATGTCTGCGGTAGGAAATATGGCGGTAGCCCAAAACGATCTGGATTTGCTTATGAAGGGCGATACCACCAAGCCCTTGCCGTTCTCTATTGACGAAGCACAACTGCTCCTGAATGGAGCTGAGAGCGCCGCCCGTGGCTATTGTGCTGCTGGTGGCTGGCGCTAATGGTTACGGTATGTACAGCATGTAATGGTCGGAGTCCAGTTCGAGAATTGGTTAACCTAGCTATCGCTAGAGGCGACCTTTGGGGTGTATGTGATCGATGCGATAACACCCACCGTGACCCGGATGCACCAGACTCCGTAACTGATGACGATATCTATGAAGAAATCCAGGCGTCTCGACGGGAGTATGAATAATGGCAGCATTCAATGATTGCTGGCTACCTAAACAGAAGCCACCTAAGAGTGGTGGACAAAGACGACGTTGGAAGAAGGATAGAACTAAGACTGTCCAGTTTTTGTTCACCATCCTGAATATGCCTCTATTAAAGAATCCTTACCCGACCATTACCAAGGAATCCATCTGCTCTGGATTTCCCATCTAAATTCAAGAAAGAGCCTTCAATGCCTTCGCTATGGGATTCTTTACTACTGGTCGGTCTGGTTGTATTATTGGTGGTGTTGGCTGTATTCTTATGGATATGTATGTCAGCACCCACATATGACACGGTTTGGATGTAATTGGAGACTACATGGCGGACATTAAGGTAGGCAGCAAGGTTAAGATATTAAAGGGGTTTGATAGTACTGCACAACTCACTTGGTCTAAGAAGCATGGCGACCATATTGGAGCCATCAGTACGGTAGATATATATGATAGTGAAGACGATACGGTTAGGGTCAATGGTTATTGGTGGCCGGTGGATTGTGTGGAAGTGGTAGAAGATTTCGGACAGCCATTTCAGATTGGCGATCGTGTAAGAATACTCAAGGGATTGGATGGAAATATTGGTAAGACAGCGATTATTATTGATATTTGTGGCGATAGATGGGATCTTCAGTTAGATAATGGAAAATTGGGTGGCACTCACTTAAGTGAGCAAATAGAATTAGTTACGGCATTTACCGGTGAGGCTACCGTGCCCCAAGGTTTTGGGCCATTTCCATCATTAGCGGAAATGATGATAGTGAATAATGTCGACAAATCAGAGCCTGGAGGATTCCCAAGATGGGAATTGAGCACACCATACGGTATTAGATATGTCAAATTATTTCCCATAGCCAAAGATTTACAAGTCTTTTCAACTGGAAAGAAAAATGGCAATGATCAAGACAAAATAGCCAGTTATCGTATGGATAAGTATAAGGATTCTGAAGCTAGATTACTAGATCCAGACGGTAAACCAATGACGCGAAAATATCTGTCACTTACCAAACCACAAGTCGGCATCGACATGGCCTCGAAAGAGGGACCACAAACTGTGGTGACGACGATCGGTCCAGACCGAAAGATTATTAAAACCACGCCATATGTCCAAAAACCGGAGGTGATAGGGGCAGCGACAGATGGTCTAGTATTTCCTATTCCTAGCACTCGGCAGATTGCGGTATCTGGTTTTAGTGATAGTGAAGTCTTGCAGGCCGTGGCTAAGTCTACCAAGGCGGAACTAGCGGTACCAGTGCCAGTATCTACGTATCAGGCGTCTGGATATATACAGATAAAACATGGCCCAGAATGGGATAAGCTGATGTCTTCTATGCTCCTAGAAGAAAATGGCAGTCCTACACATCGGAAACACATGGAACCACAAAAGGCTACATCGACATCAACCATTGTCACTCCAGATGGACAACACATAACTTTTACGATAAATCCCTTGACACTGCCCGCCATGCTTGATAACGTCAAGGTTGTCCCGGTTACACAATACATCAATTCAAATGGAGAACTAACCATGGCCCAAACTGGAAGTAATATCGACGCTGTAGGCGTAGCAGTCCCAAAACCCAAGTCCCGTGCTGCCCGCGCCTTTGATGAGGCGAAGCGTCGTGTGCCTGTGGCACTGTCAGTGCAGCAACTACATGACCTGCTGGCCAAGGAAGCTGCCAAGGCATTCCGTGGCACTGCTGCTGAGAAGCGGGCTGTGAGTCGATTTGTCAAGCAGATGATTTCTAGTAATTATGGCAAGGCAGGGCTGGCTGGCATGCTAGCGGCGGTAATTCCAGCAATCGCACCGACTTTTGCACCATTGCTTGGTAAGCATATCGACAAGGTGGACCCACTTGCCGATGAGCTAGCTGCGCATGCTTTTAGTGTGCTCGGTGAGCAGGCTGGCAATGACTTGTTTAAGCTGGCGGCACCTCTACAGAAAATCATTGTGTCATTAATTACGAATTTCATCCCAGAGCCTCAGCAAATTACTGATGGTGGCCCAAACGAACTTAACGAGCTGACGGTAAATGCCGCCCCTGTAAAAGCATGACATGGCTATTTCTGTGGGTCGCAACCATCGGTGTTATTGTAATCATTGGTGTTTGTGACCTTCTTCTAAGATTTTACGCAAAATACCATAAATAGCTTGACGGGTCGCCACGACTCCTGTAGAGTCTTACTTATGAACAGCGCACAAATCAGCCCAGGTGATAACTTCAGTATCTTTCTTGGTGGCGCCACTGCTCCTAGTGCAATATACACTTCTCACCTACACTGCTCTGTGGTATCGGTGACTGAGAAAGCTGTGCAAGTACGTGCTTATAATTCGCGTGGTGTATTAGGCACTACCACTTGCTGGTTTCCACGTCGCGCTCTTATCACCTGGAAAGGTGATGACCAGTACGGATGGCGGTGTAAGCTAGCACACTGGTTTACCTTCAGCGAGTACACTTCCAGGTTTGTCAATTTCAATTCCGTTGACAGCGGCATTGCCGCTTAGGTTTCCAAATGACCAGAAGACATGAAGGAAATACTGAAACCACTCGACGACGTATAGAGCGTCGTCGCTTAGCCAAAATATTTAAGGTGGAGGCGCGGGAAGAATGTGAAGACCTTATGAGGGTGTGTTTTGGATTACAAGGTCTGGACATAGATTGGCACGAAATTATGCTAGACCCATCTCAGTTTCGTTTTCTAACTGCTGATCTAACAAACACACCTAGAAATAACTCATATACACTATGTGGCAAGCATACTCATAAGATATCCATATACGGTAATGACAGGTTATTCAGTTATGTTAGTGTCATCTCTCTAATTGGAGTTACATCATGAAAAAATTCAATAAACCTACGAAAAGCAGGAAGTTTTCACGTAAACAATTGGTCAGTATAATCGCATCATTGCGTGGTGAATTGACATCGTTAATTAACGGTGTTAGTGTTGTCCTAGCTAAAGAGGAAGTCAAAACAGCGGTCGGACCGGAGGATTTGGGATTTATCCTGGATGAAATAGCCAATTCACGGCAATTGCTTACAAATTCCGAGATGCGTATTTCTCAGAAGGATGGCGAAGTAGATAAAGATGGTCAAGCATGGTTTGCCGATTGGCATAAAACTGCATGTGGTGACTAATCTTAGGTGAATGAAATGGTTACTGGCTTTATGTCTGCTATGGATGTCGTGCGGTAAGTATTGGGACCTGGACAGACCGATTAGGGTCGAGGTCTTGTCGAATAGACTAAGCCATGTAGCTATTGATGGGTATTTTAACTACGCCATACACCAGCTAGGTGGTACAGTAACCTGTAATGCGGACCAAGTAGTATATGTCACCTATAATGAGGAAGCTAACTGCTACGGTTGCACAGAACTTACCATAGAGCATGTGGGGTGGAAATCGGACACAATACAGATTTTGCCACGCATCATGAGTGCTCCCGCAAACGCATTAGAGCACTCTATACTGCATGGACTAGGGCATGTGCTAGGAGCTGATAAACACCTGTCACAGACGCAATCAGGCTTAATGCTGCCCATGTATGACCTAGCGCCCAAGAACAAGTCTTGGTACACTCTAGAAGATTTGAGACTAATCGACTCAGGCAGGGTTAGTGGTGGAGTTTTTGATAATATCTATTAGGTACGAGTATGTACAAAATAGTTAAAATAATTCTTGCACCAGAAGTTGGTTTGTTCCATACTGTCTTCAGGAGCAAATGACAATGTTGACATCCAAAACTGGACACGGCGCTGGAATGCTTCACAAAAACTCGATGGCACTTGCCCAGCTTGGACCTTGGAATTTCTCTAGTGTCACTTGGGGCGATGCAGTAGATGGCCCAAGCGATGGTGAGGTAGCTGGTCCACAGCACCGTGTACGTGGTGGAACCTGCGATGTCTGTAGCGCATCCATCATCAATATCGTCAAGCTAATATCTGTCACAGGTCAACGAGTTACTGTGGGTGTGGACTGTGCCGAGACATTGCTCAGCAACCAAGCCAAGCTAAAGCTGAAAGCAGCCATGGCACCACACGAGAAAGCTAAGCGTGAAGCTGCCAAGGCTCGTAAGCTAGCACGGACTATTGCCGCTAATGTAGTAAAGTATGCGGTAGAGCTAGTATCTTTGGATACGTTGGCGTCTCTGCCGGACACTTGGAATAATCGCTTTGCGCGTTCTTTCGCTAGTGATGTGGCTTGGAAATTGCGTAACGGTAAAATCTCATCGCTGAGCGAGAAACAGACGGCCCTTATAAATAAATTGGTTTCTCAAATTTCTGCTTGATCTCAGTGTTGGCTGGTGATAGGATTATTCATGGCACGAAAACTTCTGTACCGATACACTAATCTGGCTGAGATGATGGAATGTTCTGTGTACGAGTCAGCACGGATTGAAACTGTTTACCACCAAGGTTTGTGGAAGAGTACAGAATTTACGGTCTATGTATGTGAATTTATGGATCTAGATTCTGACAGTCGGGTTGATTTGGATTGGTATTATACACTTGACAAAGCTATCGCCCGTGCTAAATTCCTGACTGCTTATAACAGGCCAGATAGCGATTGGCGAGCCTTGCCAGAAGCACCTAATTTCTTTGTAATTAAGTAGGAGATGAAATGCTAAATTCCAACAAGAAGTACCAAGATCTAAAGGGTAGATCCGTATCTTGTACTATGAAGCGTGCAGAAAAGGCGCATTTTGGTGAAGCACGTATGTGGTATCATTTTGCCTCAAAGTCAAGTATGAAACGATTTCTAAAGAATGAATTTTCTGCTGTTGGTGTGTACGCTTGTTACATTAATTGGGTGAAATAATGAAATTCCATGCTAGAGCTGGCGACCAGATTGTAACAACAGAAGATATCTTAGCTCAACCACATGAGCGTGTAGAATTTCCCAAGAAGATTCCAGCGGGTACCAAAGGGCATGTTACTGGTTGCTATTATCCTCAAGATAAGCTAGGCAAGCAGTCCATCAGCATTCTGAATGTACGGCACGACTACAGAAATTTGCGCTTGATTAACAAGCTGTTTTGTGTATATTGCTGTGACTTGGAACAAGAAATAGTCATTGACTTTGGTGATCGTACATCCATCGTTAACGACTCGGAAGATTGTATTGACTATGTTGCAGCAGCCCTTGAAAGACAGGTGCGACCAGAACTACTAGAGTCTGTCATGAAGGATCTTGAAAATGTCAAGTGCCAATTTAGGCTTGGATATTTTGGTGAAGAGGATTTGGTGTTTCCTCCTGCAACCATCGGCGAGGGTTATTGGATTGATTTATTTCCAGAACCAGGAGTGTTTGATAGTGGTATTCTAGTACCAGAACAGTTTACTGTGACTGTCCGTGTAGAAGAATGGGTAGTTCAGGCCAAAAATAACAAGATCGCTATGTCTGGACATAGCAAGATTTCCATGCCAGGATACTAGGAGCTAGAATGTCAACCACTAAAGAACGCTTGCGTGATTTTAAGTTTAGCAGCATAACACCGCTAAGTCTGAAGATAAGATCCAGTATCTGGACAACTTACTCAACCTCATCTATAAGATGTGGCCCGATACTGTATCAAAAGTATTAAAGACGGATACGCATGCACATGATTACAAGACGGCATTGTCTGTACGTCAAGTTGGTCTTGGGTCGATTCGGGTAGTCAGACTCTTCTACGACCCCGCAGCGTATCTCAGTTTTTTACAACAAAATGTGGCACAATTCGCGAAGAGGCGTGCTATTGGCCCGATTATGATAGAGATATTGGTAGCTGAAAACTCCGTCACTACCAAGGTTCATGGCACCAAACTGACACAATTGTTCTACACAAAAGAACCCGTCCGTGATACCGTTAAAGAGGATGACTGGTTGGGAACCGTCACGATCAACAAGCACCAACGTCCACTCACCATGAGTCAAATACTGGAGAAATATTCCGACTTGACAGAAGCAGTCATAGGTGTATATTCTCTATCAAAGACATCATTTACAGTGTATCCAGTCAATGCGCAACAAAGTCTACAACTACAGGCTGCGTTATTTCGTGAAGGTTTTTCATTTAGGGCATACAACTAATGTGTATATGCAATATCATTGTGAATGCTAAGGATGAGAGTGGGCATAGTTCCGCATGTCCATGTCACCCCTCTGCTCTAGCCCGTGACAAGCGTACTCAGGATCGAGTACCTAGACCAGATCCACTTGACTTTAAGCGTAGAGGTGGGAAACGTGCAGTTTAGTTATCCGCCACGACCTTCAAAGAAGCGTACTCAATGGCTGTCTGAATTAAAGGTAGATAGCCGGGTTATCGTGGTTGGCAAGCATTGTCAATCCGACCTATCACAAAAGGCGTGGTGGTTTTGGCAAGATATACTTCAGAAGGTATCTTGGGTGAGCTTGTCAAGTGTTAAAGTGGCAGGCCGGGAGTATGATCTGGTTAATGGCAAATCCATGGATAATAATCACCATGGAATCAGATACTTATTACCAGTGACCTCTGAAATTATCAGTAATATCAATTTTTCCTATTTCAGGAATCATCTCGACCAGTTAAAAGGTCAGGAATTGACCATGGAGCAAGTCATGAAAATAGCAGAGATATTAGGTTGGAAGGTGCCATATGCTGTGTGACGTATCTGGTCGAGAAATTAAGGTGGGTTCTTTCTTTGTCTATGCTGCCAAATTTGGGCAGTCGGTTGAACTTAAATACGGTCTTGTTAGGCGTGTTAAAGAACGTCATGACGATATTAGTGGTAAAGATATCAAGAGTATTCGGGCTATTACTGTAGAGCGACGATGGGATGGTTGGGTTGGGAACAATAGCAATAATGGCTCTATGTATCGCTGGATACTTCAAGCTGATGGTAAGGAAATTACACTTCAGCGTGCTGAGTGTGGAGTGCTTATGGTGCCATCTGAATTGGTACCCGAAGAGGCGTTAAAGATTTTGAATGGATTTGTTAATCTGGATGATGTTGGTGTTTGATTTGTCCTGATATATCATTGGTTGGAGGCTCCATGCGAAACAAGCTAGAAGAACTACGCCAGATTTACAATTTGATCTGTGGTTTGATTTCAAATAATCCATTCCCTGGCATTGAGAAGCGTCTAGATACATTGGTGAAGGACGCTCTTGACATCGCCAAAGATATTTCTCAATGGGATGAGGACCAAGCATTTATTTTTATTGCTGGTATTCGTGATGAAATTGCAAGTGTAAAATGTCCAATTAATCCATCAAAAGAACTTGCGGAATTTACACCACCATGGGTAATACGTGTCCGCAAGTGTTTGATGCAGCTTCTGCAAGAAGACCTCGATTTAATGTATCGTGCCAGTATTCGGTTGAGTGCAGTTGAAAACTACTTGACTAAAGTTGCAGCTTCTGTGGCGGGTCCGTGTACTGCCGAAGAGCGACCAACAGGTATGACCACGGCAGACTTCAAGGACTTCCCTGAAGATGTCAAGGCACTTGCACCAAAAATTAATTCAGATGGTTATATTTGGGCTGCTGGTTTTCGGGCGGTACTTCGTCCAGCAGCGCACGGAGCTTTCGTTACTTATCTGATCCCAATTTAGTACTTGCATTCATCCATTAGACAGACTAGGATTGAGTCATGCCGAGAAAAGACCATTAACTTTAGAGAAGGCTGCAAATATAGGTAAAGCATTCGCTAAGGAATTTTACCAAGAGTTTGTAGATCATCCAGAATTTAGGGGCGATAGATTTACATGGGCTGGATGGGTTAATATGTGTTATAGTCATGCCGTATCAGCAGGATTGTTAGCCAATTACACTAAAGCCAAGGCTGCTGATATTGCGCGCTCAGCACACCGGGAGGCATGCAAAATTGTCAAGACTTTAGTGGAACAGAAACCATGAAGAAGCAGGCGCGAGAGCAAAGAATTATTGATGCCACATGGCGGTCATTCTGTGATATGTGGTACTGGGTCGGTCTAAGAATGCTTAAAGAGAAGCGTGAAGGTAATGTACGAGCATCTCGTACTGCTTTCTTGCTTGGCTCAGTCCTGTCGTTAGGGTTTGGTGGATTCGGTGCTCATCTACATCTAGCACGTCAGCAGCGACGTGTACTAGAACCACCGAAGGATTGGGATAAGAAAATCGACTGGACGGAGGGAAAGCAATGATTAAAGCTAAGAAGAACTTGGTGACTAAGTGCCCCGCTGGGCACACACTTGTTAATATTGGTGTTGAGTGTAAGGTCTGTAACCCACCTATTCGGTGGTACATTGAAAGTGCAAAGCTAGAACAAGCACTCCTAAAGGAAGGTGTCAAGGTTAAAGCGTATAGCTCCCAGGATGGCTTTCATATGGAATATGGCCACGCTTGGCTACACATTACAGACTTTTCTGTTAGTGGTCGTAAAGAAGGTGTCGGACCGGTCAGAGTGGCTAGTGAGAACTTTGTATACACCAAGGACAATCCACTACCTATTATTGCCAAGATGGCTGCTGATATCCTGAAAACTGGTCGCACATGCGAAGTGGGACAGGGTGTAGGTGTTAGGTCACTTAGTCAACAACCACACTGCAGTACCGTATCTATCCCATGGAGTTATGTGGTAGAGATGATTGATCATGGGCCAGACCATGCACGTACCATGCCGCCCATTAATATGAACCCGGATTACCAGCGCTCCCACGTATGGACTGAGGACCAGCAACGGAAATTTCTTGGACATCTCCTTGAAGGTGGCGAGCAGACCTCTATCTTTATTCAGAGATTTCGGGATTCTAAGCATGTTCCACCAGGAGTGGATTATCTCAATGTCCCCGAAGAAGTGGTGGATGGCAAGCAACGTCTGACAGCCATTTACCGTTTTATGAAAGAGGAAATCGGAGCTGAGCTGTCGAATGGCGAGGTTATTTATTACAAGGATTTCGATGAGGTAGATCGCCGTGGGTTGGATATTAAGGTTAGCTACATCGACTTACCTCGTATTGAGCGCTTGCGCTTCTACTTAAAGCTGAACCGGGGCGGTACCATACATACCGAATCCGAAATCAGTAAGGTTAGAGACTTGCTAGATATCGCGTATCAACAGAAATTGCTAGAAAACGCGATGCTGGGCAAATCATAACCAGTGCTTACAAAATAGTTAAAATTCTACTTGCGGTCCTGATCGGGTTGGTGCATTATTGTATTCAGGAGGCAGTGATGAACGAAGCAGCCCAAATCCGAGAATTCCTCAAGAAGAACAAGTTGACCAACCGTCAGGTTTCTGTGAAAAGCGACCATAATTCGGTGACTGTCACTGTCAAGACTCCTATCCCGAATTACAAGGCACTTAAGGAATTTGCCCAGAGCCTGGAGAAAATCGACCGCTGCTCTATTACAAATGAAATTCTACTTGGCGGCAATACCTATGTCAGTGTATCCTTTGATTGGGAGATGGCAGCCAGGGTCCAGGCGGAAGCTGAGCAAGCCATGAAGAAAGACGGAACTTGGTGTGGCTACAAGATTTATGGCACTGCTATTGTTGAGGGCGCCCGGACTGTGAAGTATTCCCGATTTGAAGATGAGACGATTGGTGACATGGTTTATCTAGCGCTTGCAGAGGGCAAGGTGAAGTAATGGGACAGAAACGAGCGGATAAGGTCCGACGACGTAAAGAGCGGCAGCTTAATGGACAAAAGGCTAGGGATCGTGCCCAGGAGTTTATGGAGCGGCAAGAAGCCCGACGGAAAGAGGAACTACGTGAAGCTGAGCTTAAGGCTAAACAAGAGGCCAGGGCAGATGAACTTTATAAGCGTGCGGCACAAGTCCATGAGGAACAGCGCAAAGCTATTCTGGTAGATCAGACCATGATTCACCAAAGTGTGAAACCAGAACCAACCAAGCCAGAACCTACCGCAAGTGCTGGTGTGGTACCAAAGACACGTCGCCCATACATGCCTCGTGGATTTATTGGTATGTCGTCTATACTTGCAATGTGTTTGATGTCTGGAATGACCGGAGTGGTATCATCAAAGGAGTCAAAACAGTGAAGCAACCAGTTATTTTATTTCGTGATTCAGGCTTTGAGGATGAGTGCATTATTGCAGAAACCACATTGCCAGTAGTCAAGTACCGTAGTGCTATCCCTCCTAACTCTTTGGTAATTGGGAGGTATTCGGTACTTCCCTGTTATAAGGAGCTTGAAGATGAGCTAGCCCAAAACGGTTCTAGGCTTATCAATTCATACCGTCAGCATCAATTCATTGCGGACATTATGGAGTGGGCTGGTCCTGGTGGAATCCTAGAAGGATTGACTCCAAAGACCTGGACAGAATGGGGACATCTACCAGAAGGGCAGTATGTTGTTAAGGGTCGTACTAATAGCCGTAAACATCAGTGGCGTACACATATGTATGCGCCAAATAAGGCAGCTATCGCTACAGTGGCGCAACGACTCCTGGATGATTCACTGATCGGTGAGCAAGGTCTGGTAGTTCGTGAATACATCCCATTGCGGCAACTAGCTGAAGGCTTAAACGGTTTGCCTATCACCAATGAGTGGCGTACGTTTTGGATGAACCAGAATGGTATGCCATACCTTGTAGGATACGGTTTTTATTGGTCTTCACATCCAGAACTTGCAGATGACAGTAAATTTACACACCAAGGCTTTGAATTAGCGAGACAAGCTGCCAAACTATTGGTATCACACGTCAATTTCTTTGTATTGGATGTGGCAGAAACTGCAGAAGGCGACTGGATTGTGATTGAAGTGAACGATGGCCAGATGTCGGGTACTGGTATGTGTAATAACTACTACCTTTATAGTGCTATTCAAAACCTACATCGCCGTGCAATAGAGGTTAAGTAATGTCACAAGATCTCTCATCTGCTTTGTGCTTGCTTCAAGCACTTCTCGTTAGGTGGCCTAATGCCCGAAGTAGCCACAGTCTCAGGACCGAAAATGGTAAACTAATTGTAGTTTTGGTTCTAGGTGAACCACCAAAATTCTGGCAGTTTGCCTTGGAGGAAAACGACTTACAGAAAGACCATAACGAGCTAATCGCTGAAATTGATTTGCTGCTCACCAGTCAAATGACAGAGGCTAAGTAATGTCGTGGTTTTATAGATTGCTAAAGTGGTTTAAGATATACATCATTTCAGACCCGGCTGCTGTTGATCGGTTATTGAAGAACAAGAAATGGCAGATGGCTGGGCCAGTCCGTAAAATGCTCGGTCCTTTGCTTGGTGACGGGATTATCCTGGCTACCAATGAAAGGCACCTAGAACAGCGTAGGACTGTGGGGCGCATGACCATGCCCAACCTTAAGGGGATGGTAGATAAGTTTGTCCCTAAGCAGGGCCAGTGCGATTTGAACGCAGAAATGCTTAGACTGGTAGAATCCGTGATCGGTTCTATGTTTGGTGTACCGGATTTGGAAGTTGGGCATCTAGTACGCATGTGTGTGCTACTAGCACCAGCCAGATTACTTGGTATCCCACTTGATTGGTGGTGGTTGTCTCAACTTAATAAGAAGCTGGCAGAAATGCCGACACCAGCATTTTTAGAGAATCAAATATTGACTGTCAAAGAGAAGCGTGATTGGCTTGCCAGCTTTATTGTTGCTGGCCTAGATACGCTATCATCTGACTTGACAGCACGCTTGGTTGGTGCATCACTACTACCTATTTGGTGGTTGCCACGGCGTAATGAGGAAACTGGCGAATTGGCGATTTTGCTCTTGACACCGGAACATAAGTTTGGTGCAGGTTTCAGAAAGTGTGTTGGTGAAGAAATCGCCAAGGAACTAGCACGAATTGTCAAGGAACAATTTACGGTGGAAGTCATAGAGGTAGGTAAACCAACGGGATTGATTACACGTAGACTATCTAAAGCGGTCGGCGTATTACGGAGAAAATAGCGATGAAGTTACACAAGGATGAATTAGCTAGACTTCTAAGGGATATGGCCAATTGTATTGATGCTGATGATTCATTTGAGGGTACCATCACTTACACCGCCTCTGACCTAGATTTCTTTGAAGTATCGGCATTTTACCGATATGGAAATAGAGATGGACAAGGCTTGTGTATTCTGGTAGAGGCTACTGAAAATTCATCTATGACGCCAGTTACCACGGGCGGTTGATATGGGTGGCGCGGTTATCGGAGTGTTGCTGTATATTGGTCTGTGCTATGTAGTCATTACGGTTACTGGTAGTGGGTACTGTAGGTGCGGTAAGTGTGACGATTGCTTGTTAAGAGCATGGAAGAAGGATTAAATGTCGTCTGAGGATTTGGAAAGAGAAAAGATAGCGCGTAAAGCTATTGACAAATATCAGAATGCTCGTAACGCAGTGGATTCCTTACAGAATAAAGAGGAATCGGTTAAGGGCTCGACTGAGGAGTGGTTATTCCGCCAACGCATCTTTCTGAGAATGGCTTTACTATCTAAAAGAAATCGGGATTTAGCATTAGCTGCGTTTGAGGAACTACTACCTAAAATGGATAACGCTGTAAAGTACCAACAAAACCTTATGACCAAAATGGTAGACTCCATCGTCTGCGTCAATTGTGGCGACCCAAACACCGTCATCAGATGTTCACCACCACTATGCCAAGAATGCGTAGATGCTGATGTTTATTAAATTTCCAAAATAATGCTTGCATGGTTTAGTTAGTTCTGGCATACTCTTATTTAAGAGGTGATTGCAATGATCAAGCAAGATGCTCTACGAATTTCCGTCCACTTAAGATATTTGCAAGCGCTTTTAATTTGGAAGTGGTTTGGTGTTTAATTTCTTGCAATCGGAGTAAAGACGATGTATAGTTACTATCAGTTGGTGAAAATGAATAAGGATTGGGTAGGTAAAGCTGTTCTGTGCGGCAATCCACAGTGCTCAATGTGCTACCCTTATTAGGAGAAATGGACCATGTCCGACCTACTGCGTTCTTATATGATGGGCTATTTGTGTGGACATGAACGTGCTGCAATGGAAGCTATTATGAAGCTATCCACACTGGATATGGTGGTGTTTGGCCTTGGCCGAACGACTGCTAAAGATGGCGTCGTTCCATTTGTGGATGAAAATTCACTGCTGAAAGCTATTGGGCGGCACAAGCAGTTAACCACGTCTGAAGTGGATCGGATTGCTCATCTAGAGCGGCGAGTTACTGAACTTGAGACTGCTTTGGCAGGTCATCTACAGCCTGCAGAGGAGAATGAAGTGCCTGTAGATGAGATGAGGACCACAATTAATATGGGTAACGATTTTTCTGTTACTCCTGGTGGACGATATATTGATGATGGACCAGATTCAGCAGAGTTATTTAGGGATAAATTTCTTATTCCTGCCCTCAATAAATACGAGAAGGTCGTGCTTGACTTGGGTGGCACGGTTGGGTATACTTCTGCATTCTTAGAGGAAGTGTTTGGTGGCTCAGTACGGGTATTGGCTAAGTCAACGGGTGAAGACATGACCACGTTGGCTAAGATCCAAAATATACTAAACAAACTAAGAATTATTACCAATTCCTACACTCTACATACAGAATGTTGGGGCTATCTACATGCGGAGCTAGAGCGGTTGAATGATATCTACAATGGAGTATTGCCACAATGATCACACTACTTGAAGTACATAAGCATGCGGAAAAGCTATGTCGTCAGAATGACGAATACACTCCCAATGATCGGTACCCAAGAGTATGGGAGGCACTTAAAACCCTGCTAGGCGAAGCACCCAAGGGCTTTGATGATATTGCCTTCTATGGGCGTATACTTAGCTTTGGCTTTATTCCAGACAATGACTCCAATACTATGGAGCTGTTAGCGGTAATAGCTAAGAGTCAACAACCAAATCTAGAAATGCCCATGTCGTATCAAGCAGCACTGGTTGGGATTAATATGTTGTTTGATGCACATAAAGTGATTGACTACTCTACTTTGATGTGTAGCGGTGTCAAGACACTAAACATCGAAACCATGTCAAATGTAATTGTGCAAATGCGTAAATACGAACAAGTATTCCAGCAAATGGGATGGAAATCGTAGAGTGGAGTAAAACATGAATGTTATCATATCGGAAATACATGAAAAAGATAAAGATCCGCGCCTGACTATTGAGGCTGATGCGGATACATTTCTAAACCAGCGACTGCTTAAATGGGTGGCTGTTGAGTCTGGAATTGTATGGAAGACTGATGTGCCCGGACATTCTATTTTTAATGGGTGTTCCGTAGTGTGGCTCTCCAAGCTATTATGCCCGAAAGATGAAATCGATATTCTCACCATTAGATTAATTGAAATCTTCAGACGGGTTAATGCAACTATTGCGATAATGTAGGTTCCAATGTTTGAAGTACGATTATCACTATCTGGCGGTACACTAAAAATTTCTGCTGACGCAGATACCGAATTACAAAGAATGTTGTTGACAGACTTTGCCACATCAATAGACGAAAAATGGGCAGACTATGAAGAGGCTTGGTACTTGTCCATTCCTCTAGGTAATCATGGAGCGCAAATTGTCAAGGGAACAATCGCATCGTTTCGTGATATGGGTGCCGTCGTGGTGATTAGATGACGGAAGAATGTAAGTGCATATACCGAATTTAATCAACTACATAAATTCATTGAGAAAGAAATTTGCAAAGTACTACTTGACGGCTGCACTGATTTTGGTGTACCATCCTCTCATCGGATAACCTCTGAATGGAGCACACATGGAAGAGTTAGAATTCGAGAATCATCTTCTAAAGAATATCGTTAGAGAAAACTATCTCAAGTCAGTTGAGTACGAAAAGCATATTGCTGATCTATCGCAACAAGTTAATGACTTGACCGATAGCCTGACCGCTATGACTAAGACTGCCAATAACCATCTAACGCAGTTAAACACTCAAGCCGAGCGCGGTAAGATGCCGACATTTAAGCAGCAAGCCATCCAGATGTTGCTGTTGGCTGAATTGGCGGCACCGAATGCTGTTTACTCAGACGATGAATTGTGGGATGCCGCTGAGGAACTATACAAAACCGGTTTGGAGCGTGGACACTATCCCAAGGAGTAGTTAATGTCAACACCACAATTTATCCCATGACTGCGACGAATGTGTGTTTAAGGGTCGTGGTGTATGCTGGGACCACAATGTGGATTGGTACATATGCAACGGCTCGCTATTACCCGGTCGCCGTGTACTGATCGCACGGTTTAGTGATACTGGCCAAGACTACCATTGTAGCGGCATTGGTGATACATTAGAGCCCACCAGACTGGTAATGATGGCACTGGCACAGGGCATTATCGAACTAACGCTAGATGAGCAACGCAAGATGAATGGAGCTATAGATGGATGAACAAGAAATACGAGCGATACTTGGGCTAGGTGCTCACTGCGACCAAGGACAAGCGTTACATAAGATCCTGGGTCTACTGGTAGATGCGGACCTAGACGACCATCTGCCGGGTGGGACAACAGAAGAGGAGTACGAACAGCAGTGCAATGCTGAAATAGCACTCTTCAAGTTGGCTACAGCGTGGGCTGCTAAACTCAAGATGAATAGAGATGCCGATGTCCAATAAGGAATACTCACAGCGGGAACTTGAACTAATAGGTCATTTTCGCCCAGATCTCGTCCTCTACGCTGATACATTCACACCATACGTCCTGTATCGTATGTGCGTAGAGCATGTCTTCTGTGAAGATTTGAAAGGTCCGGCAGTGGACGCCTTGCGACGAGCTTATATAGGGCTTGGCAATAAAGTGTATCGCATGACACCAGAATTTGAAGCGCTATTAATTATTAACTAATCATTTCTAAGGAGTGAAAATATGGAAAAATTCTCTGATGCTGTGCGCGTAGCCTATGAACAGGTGGAAGAACGTGAACGCAAGGCTGCTGATCTGATGATTCCACTTGACATTTCCAAGTATGTGACTGGAGATGTTAAGGCATTCTGTCAGCGCACTCTAACCAAGACAGTTATTGAATACGATGTAATGAGCAAGGACAGTGCCTTAAGTCTCTACCTTAATGATTGTATTCGCTGGGGTATTACCCCAAATTCCGAAACGATGATACAGTGCCAAAGCCCTAAGCCCGAGCGCAAGTTTGCATTTATGCAGTACTTTGCCAAGACCATTACTATTCCACAGGGCAGCGATGGCGTTGATATTATTGATGATGTGGCGCTAAAGGTTGCTAGTACGATTGAGCGACTATATAGCAACAACATGATCTTTCTAGGATTCCTGCTAAAACCATCTCTGCTGCCGCTAGCACCCTTTGAAAACGATATGTTGCTTACCATTCCTAAAGATGGGGACAGGAAGTTTGCTGTTATCTTCTTTGTTCCTGCTACACCATGTCCCGACGACAAGTACAATAGCGCCATGGAACGACTCAATCAATTTCTGGGCAACAATGCTTTCATGCGTGAAGGTGAGGTTGGTGATTCTGACTGGAGCGGTCTATGATCGGTGGTAATGATACTGTAATACAGCGTGAAGATGTATCTTCTGGCTTGGTATTTGATTTCCTTGTCCGACACTTATGGAATCAATGGCCGGATGCTGTCATTGAAGATGATCGGGGCAATGTATTTTACAACAAATACACTGCTGGTGATTTGGTGTCTGGATGCACTGAATTCTTTTGCTACGAAAATGAAAAGATTCGCATTTCATGGAAAACGCTTGGTGCCCATCCAGATAATCAAGCCAGCATGGTTCATGTGATAGTGACAGACACCGAAATTACCTTGGTTACTGACACATTAGAAAACCAAAGCACAGCATATTTGGTAGCTGATTTGGTGCAGGCTTATGAAATGTTGGTCCGCACGAGCCATACCAATACACCACCTGAATCGAAGCAGGATGCGTTGTGGCAGCCGATCGACACTGCCCCGAAGGACGGTACCTGGATACTGCTGCGTGGCGGTGAAGTGGATTGGGACTATGATGTGGTACGTTCTGGGGCGGTTCCACCAGCGATAGTTGGCCAGTACCACCCATCATATTGTATAGACAAGCAACCGTATTGGCGGACTGCGTGTTATGATGGTGGATGGTATGGAGAATACGCACATCCTACTGAGTGGATGCCACTTCCAAAATAATTTCATCTTTGACGAGAATTCATGACGTATCTACGTGCAGTCCTGTTGCGTCCAGACGCACCTGTGTATATTACCGAAACTTGGACTAGGTGGTGAAGTAATGATGACCAAACTATATAAGTTGACCTCATCAGCCAATACGACTGTGGGAAACGCAATAAAGGGTAGACCAGTATTGTTCTGGGGTGAGAATGTCACACATACTGCATTAGGACTGGGCAGTGAGATGTGTACCGACGGTGTGATTCATGCTTATCTACATCCTTTGTTAGCTATTATACTGAATGGTGTTCATGGTAACTACAATGATCCCAAATTGTGGATAGCTGAAGGTATGGTCGTGGTTAATGATTTTAATACCAAAGTAGGCGTTAAGACCTTGACTACTTTGTCAGAAATACCGCTACCTACAATCACTGTTCGTAACGTCATGCGTATGATAACGGAATTGGTAGATTTAGGAGGAGGGAGTAACCCTGGCAACTTCCAAAGTCTGGCTCTACTGCGTGCTGCTGGGGAGCTGCAACGAAAATTTGCATTAGAAAACCATCTATTCGCGGTCAATAATACATCAGCTATCACAGAGTGTTGTAATTATTTACGTTACTCTCTGGTTAGATTCCTGGAAAATTTACGCATGACAAACATTAATACTCAAAATACACTTTACATATGTGATAAATATATGGATGCTAAAGAGGCACTTCGTGTCTGGGAGAATGTATGAAGCCGCATACTCTATGGAATTTGCAGATAAGTTCTTATCAACACAAGTACTATAGTACTGTCCCAAACAAACGCAATAGCAACTTCTACCAAAAGGAGATGGGGCGGCGTATCATGAAACAGCAAAGGCGGCACGCCCGATGGACTCGTAATAATGCCGCCGATGAGCGTGCGAAGCGTCGTAAGAATCGTGCTTACCGTAACTGGCTGCGTAATTTGAATGTAGGTGATATTGTCGGTCCATGCGATGATGGAAAGTCAAGCAGAAAACGTCGTGGTGTGGTGGTCCGCAAGCTCAATAAAGGTGTGGTCTATGTACGCTTTGTACCGTATGGTGGTGAAGGACAGGAGGTTGTAGTTAAATTCAAGAATGGTGAAGGTTATAGTGGCGGTCCATTTGGTTTCACCCGACTTAAAGAGTGGACCGCTGAAGATGTATGGGCTGTGAAGGTATTTGATCAAATAGATAAGATAGCACAGAATGTACAGCCATCGCATCGGCCCAATCCAAATGCAATGAAGTCGATTGACCTGCCTGTCGGGAAATCAGCCAATATGGTGATTATTGATGATATTGCACCACCTAGACCGATTAACCAAGCAGACCTGGATAGCTTGTTTGATACAATGGAGAAATCATGAATCCTGGCAATGGTTTAATCAAACACTTCTGGGTTAATAATCGTGACGTGGTAGTCAAACACTCTGTCCGTAACTGCCATGTCAGGGGTGTTGACTCTATCATGCTTCTAAACGCACCGGGAATGCGTATACGCCTCTTTGTAGCTAGGCCCGAGCATGAGCTAGGGCATAACATGCCCTACCAGCAAACGCACAAACCCTTATCAGTGGGGTACCATCCACATCATTGCGATATTACCTTGCAGGTTGTCAGAGGATGGATTATGAATCGGCTATTCAAGCCGCTACTGTTTAATCAGGCCGTGCCTAAAGTAACTGTACTAAGTTCTTTCGTTTATCATTCTAAGTTACTAGGACAAAAGCCGGGATTTGGTTTTCAGGGTACAGTGTTTGGTGTAACTCACTCAGACTATGACACAATTGTGAATGTAGGCGAAAGCCTAGAGCTTGACGCCCGAGATTGCCATACCATCGGAGCCAAGGTTGGATCGACACCAGCATGGTTGGTGTATGAGGGCGAGGAGGCTGCAAATTATCAGCCCATCTGCTACTCAGACGACGACCTCACCAAATTCAACTTCGATGATATGTACACTCCGATGAGTGAATGGGATATTCATGAGATACTTCGCCCACTTATTGACGGATAAATATTGTCAAAATAGTTCTTGCAATCCTTCACCACTTCCTACATAATGAATTTATAAACAAGGCGGTGAACAGATGAACCATCAAATCATTCAGCAGATTGCCCACATTCTCCACAGCGACCTCAATGATTTGTATATGGCTGGCTTCACAAAGAAGGGTTGGTTGCTACACCAAGCTATCATCAACTTTTACCACGAAGGTGTTAATCACTCAAGTGAATCGGGTTGTTCCGGTCCTTGTGATGTTTGCCATGGACCCAAGATGGTTAACTTGCTGTATGCTGCTGAGAGCGTTTATCGCGATTTGCCACCACTCAGCCAGGAAGCAAAGGATTATTTGGAGTCTGAATTCGATAAGGTTGACGAGATTGAAGAGTCGTTAATCATTAAGTTTTGTGGCATCAAGAACCAATATCAAAAATAATCCTTGCATCGTTTCAACATTTAGTCCATAGTGGTATTCAGGAGTAGATGACAAATGAACCTTCGCAAACTTATCGTCCAGGCTCTACGAACTAAGTGGCGTGCAGCGTGTAAGGTTGTCGAAAGCAATCCATATTTCAGTGTAGATAATGCGGCAGCTACTATTGATGCCATTAATAATGGCACCCACATCTTCTACCCAGCACTGGCAGAAGCAATCAAAATCGAATTGACGGCACAGGAAGAGTATGTCAATGCTACTTCCCAAGGAAGGAGTTAACAAATGTGTTGTGTAAATTCACGTACTGTTAAAGAACAAGAAGTGGCACGCACTGGTAAGTGTCCAGAATGTGATAACGATATTGATAACGATGGGGACACAGTAGAGCATGATGATTGTTCTTACTCGCCATTACTATGCGATAAGTGTGGATATAGACCTTGCGACCAATCCTGTTGATTAGGAATCATTAAATGAAACCATTTATCAAGTTGACTGAAGTTCGTATTACATATGAGGATGACCAACGCCACATTCCCCAAAGGTGCATACAACGCAGTGTTTTCCATATTAGACCGAGCTTTATTCAAGCTATTCGGGATGGTGGGGACATTACACTTCTAGACTTAGAGTGTGGTAGTACCCTTATGGTTGAAGAAGCCGTGGAAGAAGTATTGGCACGTATTTATCGTGCAGAACCCAAGTTGGAGCCAGTGAGCTAATGGAACAATTTACGATGGTGGTCATAGCGTTGAGCGTTGCCGCTGTATACATAATGTCTATTGCTACCCGTAGTTCTTTGGTTAAGGATTGGCAATGGCAATTCGATGACCTCAAGCACCGTATCAATCAGATCGACCTGATGGTGTACAAGATCCACTCCTATCACGATAATGGCTGGTATATTCAGTACGATAACGGCAAGAAGCGGCGTAAACGTAAACCACGACGGCACAATCGCGGGCGACGAGTGACCACACCCACCGATTATACGTACACAAAGGATGAGGAAGAGATCGCTGCTCGGATACTGGCTAATGGTGAGCCGCTCTACATGCCCATGGGTATGGCTGCGGAATCAAGAGGATTGAATAACTATGACAATACATAATGCCGAAGTAGGACAGGTGGTAAAGGCGTGTGAGTGGCCAGGAGCAACTGGCCATGAGTGTAGTTTGATTGGTGAAATGTGTACCATTACAGGGATTAATACACATGAAGGTTTGGTGCGCTTAGATACCATGGCTTGGTGGCCCATTGAGCATGTCCAGTCCATAGCAGAGGTTCTAAAAGAACAAGACGAGCTGAATCAGCTACAAATGGACCTCATTAAAGGTGCGCATGAGCGTATTGTTGAGCTTGAAAGAATTGTGCGGATTCTTGCTGGTTCAAGGTTGAATTCTCTGGACTGTTCCTTCAATCCATAGTAGAGTAATATCTATGGCAACAAGTAAACCTACACCACCAAAGCATTCATGGGTTTGCTGAGCAGGCGTTAGAGGATACCGATATGGCTCTATTATTTCGTATGGGTCATAGTGTAAGGACGAGTGATAAGGACAAGGTGATAGCCACCACTTATCGTGGTGAGGAATTTCGGTATCTGTCGTACCATGCTGGCTATATCGAGTGTCGATAACTCTATAAAGAGTGGTAATTAAATGTTTGATCCTGACTACATGAACACAATGCTGAACGCTGTCCGATACCGCCTAGACATGAAGCTAAGTCGTTTCAAAGCAGCTATGGCTATTTGTGAAAAGCTGTTTTCGGAATTTCCAGCGGAGCTATATCCAGAATTGTCTATTGATGGTGACGAATCCATCATAGCTAGGTGGACTTTCCCCAATCCAAACTTGTGTTATGTGTCTTATAATGGCTTTGCTTTCACTTGCCTACGACTTGGCTATGAACCATCCGATGAGTTTGATGAGTCCATAAAGGGCTTTAATCCAGTGGACGCAGCGAAACACTCTAGGGCTCTACTCAATGAGTTTCGGCGCGCTAGCTCGTACGTTGAGCCCGTACACTATAGTAAGGTGATGAATGGATAAAGCAGACATCGAAAAGAAAGCATTGCTACTTGACAGGCGCGCCGTTATTCAGGTAGTAAGTGACCTACGGCGTTATCGTGATGCTTGTCAAGTATTCTACAGAGTGAGTCAAGGAAATTGAATCAAGCGATTTATGGGAGGATTCAAACAAATGAAGGCTAGCCAACTTGCAAAAGAATTAAATAAACTAATAGCTAGACATGGTGACATGAATTTCGTTATCGAGTCCCATTGCGACAGTGGCACTTATGAACCCGGTATTGAAATTCTAGAGGAGATTATACACCTTAATAATGGTAAAGATACAGGGAAAAGACGCAAGGTTATTTGTGCTCGTTGAGTAAATTGATAGGAGCAAATTTTAATGATTGACTTTTATGATCTGAAGCAGGAATTGGACCAACACCTATGTGGATGGTGCAAGTGTCGCCATTGCCTGTAATAAGGTAGGAATATCAGTCAGGATTCCAGCTGTTCCCAGCGAAAGTGCATCGGAAGTCAAGAGAGCTATTGCTTTTGATGGTGAAAGTCCGTCATGTGACAATATTTTGGCCTCATCAGTCCGCCCGGGTACACTGTCATACTTCCGTGTTATATTTCGCGTTCTTGTGGTCGGAATGCCGATGCGGTAAAATTGCAAGATGCGTTTAATGCCTGGAGAAACACGTACATGGAAAATTTGTATGGTGCCCCGAATAATTATTTGACTTCGATCCGTGCTCCACGTATTCTGTCTACAGATGGAGGTGTTAGATGATGCGATGTGATTTGTATCCTGGAAAAGAAGTGGCGATATTAATCGGTCCTCGTGTATGGAGGGCTTACATCCTAGAGATACAAACCACTTGGGTCATCTGTCCTGATGGACATATCAGAAATTTGGGGACACCGACAGCTAATGTTGCTCTTGCTTATTTAGATGAGCAGTATGGAGCTTGGCTACCAAGTGTAGAGCCATGCTGTAAAATCCTATGTGCATGGTCGGAGGATTATGTAAAATTCGACAGCTATATCGACAAACCTAGTGCCAACTATAGAAGCTGGCGAGGTCTTAATAATGACTAATCCACACCAAGACCTAGAAGACCAAATCGGCATCCAAAAACAAGTGCTTGAGTACAAGCTCAAGAATCAAGCCCGTCGTCGGGCAGAAGCCAGGGCTTTGATTACCAAGGGCCAAGCCATACTGGATGAACTAGACCAGAAAGTCGCTAGTAATCAGGCGTCTATCGAGCGCATGACTCAAGAGCTAGGAAAACGTCAAGCCATGACTCTTGGGCCGTGGGAAGAGGACCACTCCTCACCTAGAGGTGCGTGTGGTAGTCGATACTCCTACAGTTCTTACCATAAGCCCAAAGACCGACGTGACTGGCTTGACCATAGGGTTTGGTTACGTGTTATGGGTGGTGATGAACGCTTTTGGACTGCTACTGTTTATCACAATAACAATAAAGAAATCAAATACGACCCACCAAGGTATCATTCAGATGAGACACTAGCAGAAGATTGGGAAAAGTTCAAGAAGCTGACCGACGAGAAACTGGTGGAGATGGGTTATTATTTGATCGACGAGTAATTATTCCCTTGCGCGCTGAATCGGTGTGGAGTATATTCTAAATATGACCTCTACTGAACTTGGCAATCTACTGGATTGCTACCGCGCACTAGAGCTATCGCGTCCATTCCCGGCAAAATTTGTTGGGTGTGATGCTGTTACAAATTCCAGAATTTATCCAGGCAATCAAATTAGGATGCTGCGTGGTTAGTCGCTGATCTCCCAAGGAATCGGAATTCTAGATGTAGCACGACCGTTAAACCGTCGGTTTGTTGATGACATTAATGGTGACGGTGTGTATTACGTAGCTAATGCTTTGGGCGGCATTGTGAGATTTGAAGTCAAGGGCGATAAGACATATGTATGTGCTAACTACGGCACCTATATGTCTGTGGCACAGTTACGGGCGCGACGCTTGAAACATATGGCTGCACTTATCTTTAGTGCTGGCGAGACAGAGCGTGCGTATTGGGAAATAAATAAGGATATCAAATGCGTAAAGATGAAAATGGCGATCCATGTCCTGCTACACTTGGTGAGTATCGTGATATGTGCGCTGCTATTGGTGGCGAGAAGTGTAAAGCGGTGGCATTCCTAGACCAGAAGATTGCTAAGTTTGGTAGAGATGAGGAAGTTATTACACCAGACTCCCAGGTGAGAATGCTACTTATGCCGATGTTGCTGGTGCAAGATGCAAACTGAGTATTTTGTGGAAGTTTTGTCTATTGGGTCGAAAGATAACTGGATACTTCTTGGTAAAGTGCCATCCAAAGAGAATGCACTGGCATATATTGCCCAGCGTAAAATTGATGTTGCTCCTATTCTAGCAATCTTTACCAAGAGCATGCCTGTGCGCTTGGCAGGATGTAAACCATCACGTTACCGCATTCGTATTGTATCTACCGAGATTGTGGAGGTATAGCTAATGAGAGTAGGTAAATTAGCATACGGCATGAACGTAGCTGTACGTATGACTCCGCAATCCGTTTTTAGGGCATATATTCTTGAAACTCGGACGAAGTGGCGTGTGAAATCCACGATTTTTCCGCAAGCCGTTGATTGTGCTCATAATTCAGGCATACCAGACAATCGCAAAGTAGCTATTGCTTGGTGGTCTGATTTGGGTGTGCTACCAGTACATCGCTGGCTGCCTAACGTAGTAGATGCCTCACAAATCATCTCGACTTGGGATGAGTATTGTGCTAAAGAGCAAGCTGCTGATGATAAACGGATGGAACGCTCGATTAAGCTTGACAAGAGGCGGGAAGATAGGTTTAATACTGAGCGTGCAGCTTGTGCTAAACTGAGTCAACAGCTAGGAATAAAGATAGGTTATCTGGGCAAGGGCAAAGCGGTGGTAAGTATCGCTCAAGTCATTGAAATGGCTAAGCAAATGGGGTTTAGATTAGACTCACCTATTAGACGCCCTGGCACAGTTAAGGTGGGTGATAGGTTGGAGGTACTGGGCTCACAGGTGGTGGTCAAATCTATCGGGCATTCTGACCAGATGGAGGTTGCATTCGATGATGAAAATGTGGAACTTGAAGTAGAAATTGAAAGCACTAAACAATTGATTGTATGGCCACTTTGGGCTTGCTACAGGATAAGTTAATGCAGACAATTACACCTGAAAAGTTGGCAGCAGCTAAGAAAGCTGGTAAGCTACCCTTTGTGGTATCCAAGCCTGACCATCCAGTGAGATATACGCTAGGTTCCAGCCTGGAACAAGCAAAGTCCAAATTTCTGGGCTGGTTAGCATATCTTGTTATGTACTTGTGGCATATAGCCGGCTATGGTAATAGTGCTGTTGGTGGTTCATCCATGACTATCACACCAATGCCATCACTAGCAGCCTGCGAGAAGGTTGGGGCAATAGCTAAGGCGTTCGCCGACCAACAGGCGGTCTTTCAGACCGACCCCTTTGGTGGCGAAGGACCTTCAAACAAGTCAAAGCCTGCGCAATTTGCTTGCTTTGAAGCGGATGTAAAGTAATGCGTTGTAAAGATTGTCAAGATGAATCGTGTCGTAAAGAATTCACAAAAGTTATCGCTACCATAGCGTATGATAAATGCGTATACGGTGGAAACACTGGACTTCTGGACTTCTGGTCTTGGTGTAAAGCGGACCGCGCTGCAGTGTACGCAGAAATTGCTTGTCGTAATCGCTTTCTGGATCTAAAATCCAGCTATCCATTGATGGAGTCCAAATGAAAGAGTTTGTTGTAGTATTTCGTAATGTTCGCGGATTACTATCAGATCCGTTGCACTGGACTAAGGGTGCATCAGCGCGTTTTGGCCGAGTACTGGTAAGTGTGTACGATGAAACAGCTAATCGTTTTTGTATGTTTGGTGCGTTTCAACGTGTTTGCGATGATAGTTTTCTCAGAAGTCAATCACTAGGTATGGTACGTGCTGAAATTCAGAGTCCCATTTCCGACTGGAACGACAGCCCAAATCGCACACATGCAGATGTCCTTCAACTGCTAGACAAGCTGATCGCTAAGTGTGAGGCTGCCGATGTCTAGGTGTGGCGACCCACTTTACGATCCTATGTGGGCGTATTGGGATGTGATGTCCCAAAGACATACATTTGGCACTAACACCATCAAGACAAACCCAGAAGGCAACATCACCTATGAAACTGAGCCATGTGATCCAGGAACGTGCGAAGGTTGCCTAGCGGCGGCATCAGGCAGGGAAAGAAAAGATGAACTACAGCGCCGCGCAATAGCCGCTGCGTTGAAATTAGAAGCCAAGCTCAAAGAGGAAGCTGCAGCCCAAGAGAAGCGCTAGCAGAAGCAAAAGACCGGGTGTTGGTCGAGGCATGTAGGGAAGTAGCGCTGCAGCTTTGGCAGTATCGTGATCTTCTTACACCAGAATACTATAAGTGCGCTATGGGTCGTTCTGGGTGGGAGCGTGACATGGGGTCTGTTACGTATACAGATCCTGCACATCTAACCATCGGTGGATTTTACATTGAATGCGACCCACCATTCTGTCGTGTATGGATAGACCTACCCAACCATACTTCTATCCATGTACTTGGTCGTGGATTTTGGGATAGCGCTTTGATTAAAGCTACTGAATTAATGAAGAAATTGTTGTATGAAGCGTTGCAGGCAACAGATAAAATAAGTCAAGAGAAAAAGAATGACTCTGACCGGGCAATTGCTGAGTGGCTCGCAAATCATGCTTGACATCGGCTAGCCGCTCAGGCATACTTATAACACTTACTAAGGAGAATGCAGATGGGACAAATTGGATGTCGATGGGAAGATGCTGCAGAACAAGCTATGGAACGTGCTGGCTTCGATGTGATTGAGCGTGCTGGTGTTGCTGACTACCAGGGCTGGGGCGTTCTAATGGGCCGGAACGGTATGGAGTACGCTATCCTCGGCTGGTCATATGGTTCGTGTTCTGGTTGTGACTCTTATGAAGGACTAAGCGAGAGTGATCTGGCCGCTGAGTTTGATGACCTAGTACTGCGTCATCTAACCAACAAAGAGGCTTGTATCAAGTTTAATGATTGTAAAGGTTGGTGATGGATAAACTTGATTGGGCTATTATCATAATATTGGTTGTGGTTAGCTGTCTCTCTATAAGAGGTAAGTATGGACTACAAAGCGTTTAGACATTTCCTTAAAAACAGTGAAGCATGTTATAACTCACTGGAGTGGCTTGACAGCGATCAACACGATTCACACAGGGCATGGGCTATGTGTAACAGGCCGGATTGGTTGGTTTGGCTATTGGTCGCTGCAGATATACCTAAGAGTACTATCAATGAGGTGGTGAGAGCTTGTGCTACGGCTACGGACTACAAGCTCAAAAATCTAGAAGATTTGGGTTTTAATTATGTATGTTATATTGATGACGCCATTAACAATATGGTGGTAACTTCCAATCTGTTTCCTGGTGAATTGCCATGGGTTGCTATGAGTTTTGCAAAGCAGACTCTGAGCACCATCATTAAAAATATGGTATCGAGCGATAAGATTGAAGAGGGCATCAGACATGTACTCTTTAATGATATTGAGGAAACTGATGTCAAGCATGTATGGCGTACAGTTGATTGGTGCTATTGGTTTAGTGATGAGACTGAAGATCTGAACGGACCATTCTGGTCCAAAGAGTATGCCAAAGAAGCGCTTGACGAATATGTCAAACATCTGTAAACTATGTGATAGTGCTTGTGGTCGTGACCAGACATATGCCGTATTTGTCAAGGCTATAACAGAAGCGCTTGCATACCACTGTGACATACAAGAAGCTGCCAAGACCGACAGTCAAGCACAGAAGCATTGGGATGCAACACTTAAGGCATTGTGCAAATATGATATGGCATTATTCTTTTGTAAGCGTCGGCAAGGTATGCTACAGGACCAGTATAGAGCGCAAGCTAAGTTAGACCGTGAGACTTGGAGAAGGAAGCAAGATGCCAGACTTAAACAAACGCCGACCCAGGAAAGAAAAACAGACCTCATCGGAAATTAGACCTTGCCCTAAAGCTATAGGCTGTGATAAGATGGGCGAGTTAATTAAAGGTGCATGGGTGCGTTGTCCAGTGCATGGCATCGTCTCTATTTTCGAGAAGGTGAAATTATGACTCCTGATGAGTGTATTCCGGGTACTCCTGTTACATTGCTTCCATGGGTGGGTAATGATATGGAGCGATGTATCCGCCCAGAACTATTTGGAGTAGAAGCTATTATTGACAGGCTTTCTGCCTATATGTTTGAGAATAATGACTACTGGCTAAGTGCAGTGGTTAACCTACCCAATGGCAAGCAGGCTATTTACCCGCTCCGATATTTAGCGTATCGTGACACAACACGAAATGTACTTAGCGGATACACGAATGAACTTAGAATTGAGCTAGAGGAGGCTACTAAGCGCTCGCAAGAATTGTTTGAAGGTGCGATCGAGAATATCCATATAATGCTTGCTGATTTCCCTGTAGACCTGATTCCTAAAGAGTGGTCATACCAAAGCGGTCATATAAGTGGATATTTCGCTGACCGACATATTAGCTTTTCTGCTAAAACAACCTTGCTATTTGTGAAGAATGAGGGTATATTCTTTAACACCAGCAAGGAATTACTAGAGGCGGTAAAGCAAGTGATTGCAGACCATGAATTTACTTTGAAGCATGGTGCGATATGATATCCTGGTTATTGTTGTTGGCCGCAGTGCTTATCATTATGCTGCCTGTAGAGAAGTGGCGTACTGCGTATACTGACACTAAGTGTAGGTCAGATAAACGGCTGTGCTTGTATAAGTTGCCATTACCGTACTGCGATCACACATGGCGAGTCCGCGCCTATAGTACTGAATACTGTGTAGAGCGTATAATGCCGCCAAGTAATGAGCTTGCACATCTATTGACTAGGTGCTATACTAAGAAACCGTGGTATTAGCATGATGACCAAACCTAAGTGTGACCATGGCATAACTACTCGCGGTTTTATGGCGAACCGCTGTACCTCTTGTGGGACCATTGGTATTTTCACAGATATTGACGATAAAGAGTACATCACACTCAGGTTACGCTCTACATCCCGAATGATTCCAGGTGCTGATCATCCTTATCCGTTTGATGGAAACTTAACGCTGGTATGGGCTACTTTGTACCAATATGGTGCATACGACAAGAAGAGAAAGCACCTATGCTGGCTACGAGTGGCATTTGCTGACGCTACTGGCAAGACTTACGAGAAAGATGTTGAAAGTCTGACTATTGAAGAAGGATATCGGGCGTTTGATAATGTATCTTGCCAAATCAGTAGAATGGTGATAGAACCTAGTCTTAACGAGTTATTCAGCTTTGGCTTTGGTTTTGGTTAACAACGGAGAATTAGATGACTAAACCGACACCTGAACAATGCGACAATGTATCCCTTCTCGATGACACCAAGGGGAATGTTTCATTTGCGACATGGCATCCACAGCTTGGCGGCTATTGTTCACCAGCCATTGTCAGCTTTAAGAAGGATCGTGATTCTGCCTGTTTTGAGGTAAGCAACTACAGTAATGGGGAATATCTTACCGACAATCCGCAAGATCTGCATTATTGTGCCGCCGAGCAGCTAATCGAATTTGGCATTACTATCCTAGAGATGCAGGTAAAGCATCAACAAATACCGGCTGGCGAGTTTGTGGGTGAGCTTATTGATTGTGGGACTATGGATGTGATGATTGCAAGACTAAATGCACTAAGGGGCGTTACTTAATGGATCTACCACCATGTGGGTGCAGTGTAGATTGCAAACGGATGTAAGAAGTCTGGATGGGAGGGTTACACCGATAACGATAAACCCTCTTGTGGTGGTGTATTCTACCAGCTATCCAACAAAGCTAACCAGAATGTCCTCTAGGTTCAACACCAGTGCTTTTTCGTAGGGCTGTACTGGAATCAGATCGTTACCCACACCATATTTGGTAATAGGCACAACCGAATCCACGCCGACGACTGCATTAGCGGCAGCTATGATAGCGCTAATTGCAATGGGTTTGCCGTGCAGGGCACCATTGATAACAGCGGCTACCGCAGACCGGACACTGGTTTCAACGTCGCTCAGAGGGAAGCCGCTTTTCAATCTGACTAGGATTGAGAAGGGTGTACGTCGAATCAACGGCCCTTGGATGTTGATCTTGGCACCAGCAGCAGCAACACCTGGGTAGGTAGTTGGATCGCTGGTCACACCGTAAATGACCCTATTGACTTCTTGCAGCATACCAGTATTGTACCGATACCCATCTGCTGCCTCATTTACACCTAGAGGGAAGTTGAACTTGTCAAGCACTTTAATAATGCTGCCTGCAGTTTCAGACAAGCTATCAGAACCGATATGGCTCACCAGCTTCAAGCGGCCATAAGTACCATCATCCTGGTCAATAGAAGTACCAATCACTTGCTTGATAGCCCTATAGGGCAGCAAGTCTCTTATCTGCACCAGAGTCGAATCACTGCCAAGGTTTACCGCTGGGTTAATGGCGATGGGTGTTTTAACAGTAGTGTCAACAGTAAAAGTGTAGTTATCGGTCCAGTTATCGCCAACACTAGCTACGGTCCAAGTACCCTTATTACCCACACCCCAAAGCGAGGTGGAGATCTGAATAGTATCTCCTGGCATAACACTATTTCGCTTGACAAACTGCAAATCCATCTCAGTGCTGCCATATTCAAGGGCAGATGGGTTTTCGATCCAGAATGCGCTACGGTTGTCAAGAGTACTATTCACAACCCGGACAATTCTAAACGTACCAGTATTGGGGTCTGCTACACTAGGGGCGGATCCGGGTGTAACTGGCTTAGAGATGATTACCCAATCACCTTCGTTTACAGTACCGATATTTACAGTATTTCCCTGACCTGTATCACCATAACATACAAAACGACCTTGCTTCTCGATAAAGCATAGGGCATTCGATACGGGTGACGCTGCCTCTTCCCATACTTTGGTACCGGCTGGATCAAAAATAAACTTGCCATTTACCGCAATGCTGTTACACTTGGTGAGACTATCGAAGACTGGCTTGGGTACGATGCTTGTGTTATCAATGCTTACCCACTGCTTGGCTTGGATACCCACCAAATCGCTGATGGGGAGGCGGCAAACCATGTAACCATTACCGTTTAGCGAATCACCACGTATAGCCGATGTCCAGGTGTTAGACGAACCACCTTGAATCTCGATACTACCTAAAGAGCCAGGGGTCAGTGTATTCAGTTGTAGCTTATGGGCCTGGGAAGATATCTCGGCCTTGGCTGCAGTAAACAAACCGCTGGTTGCTGGCTCCATTAACCAATGAGCTATGTGTTTTGCCCCTAGAGGTACCAAGCGTAAATCCTCGTTGATCCAGTCCGAGTCGGTTGCCAGGGTAGCGGTGATTGGGTTCTTCAAAGTGAAAACGTAATGATTACTTACGTTTATCGGATTGACCTGAGATTCGATAAAGTTCAGGCCATCAGATAGCGCAATTGCACTAGGGGATAGACCAGATTCATCATCACTAGACTGATTAATGATACCAGCACCAGTGCCTACCACAACACCAGTAATAGGGCAAGTGGTATTAGTGGTTGCCGCTAGAGCGTTGACTGCTGATACAATGGACGATACGGTTGCATTGGTGGCAGGAAATAGCTTCAATGCAGACACATCGGTTAGTTGGTACCAGGATAGGGTAGTAGAAGTTCCACCAGTATATTCAGGCAGTCTAAAGGAGATGTACTGTGGTCCGAATCCCGTCACCGAGAAGGTACGTGACTTAAACACCGCTGGGAATGGGCTTGCAGTTGCTTCCAAGCGTACCATATCACCAATAGCTAGTACCGGGCTCAGGGCAGAGAAGCTGGCCTCAGAAGAGTCCCTAGACACAGTACCGATATTGGGTGTAGCACCTTGGTTAGCTGCAATTTCCGCATAGCTCACGGTGGTAGCAGTACGTCCCGTAATTGCATAGATGCCAGAAGTGAATGCTGGATCGGTTGAGTTTACATAAATCACGTTAGTGATAGCTAAACCATGGTCAGTAATAGCTCCTGGTAGACCTAGTGTCAAAGTAGTGACGTTTGCGGCTCTCGTCGCTGAATTGATGTTTAGCCCTAGAGCAAGTTGAGATATACCTAGGCCGTTTGATATAGATGTGGTAGCTACACCAACAAAGGTACCATTACGAGCATTCAGGCCAGTTTTTAGAGCACCACTAGGCAGATGGATATTTACCTTGGTGATAATAGAGCTAGTATCATCTACCGTAACTGCTACTGGTGTACTAGGAGCAATTGGGTATTGATAACTAACCCAAACAATATCACCTTCAGGCCCATGTCTGAACCATCTCCACAATGCTCTCTTAGTGGCATCAGTGGGGTGTGTCTTACCTCTTGACTTCATATAGACACTGTAGTCACTGAAGTCGAATGATAGACCAAAAGCCTTAGCTAACGATACTGGTGTAGATGGATCGTTATCTTGCAGTGTAATGGTGGTTGCGTAGGTGCTGTTGGTTGGCTTTGCTTTCCTAAACAGGTTAGGTGCAAAGCGCTTGCTGGCTACATCCTGGTCCACTACTACCACTAGGTTATCATATGGTCCCACAGCCCATGGGGATGCGAAATAGACCCTAGTGTCAGGTACCCATGGATGCTCTGCCGAATCCCTTAGATCAAGAGTATCCAAACCGCTAACCATACCATCATACGACTGGTTTTTGATTAGTGATGTGAACTTGAATGAATCACCAAAGTTCAGTTGGCTAATTGCGTCCTGGGTAGAGTGTAGAACTACCATATGGTTATCAAGACTTGGACGGCTAGTAAACACAGTCGAATAAGAGATAACTGGTTTAGAGGTAGAGCTGGAACCCTTAATAGATGCAATGTTAAAGATGGATGGTGTACCAAGTTCTGAGTTACTTGATTCTACACTGCCCAAATGACCATCCAGGTTAGATACAAGCTCTTTGTTTGGGAAGCCAATTCGTTTACCTTCGGTATCTGAGCTAGCTACCATCAAATCTCCACTGTATTCTGGAGCAAGAGTAGCAAATGTATTGGTGCTTAAACGTAGCTTATTAGTACGATAAGTAGCAATCGTTAGTCCGTTTGCCCTAGAGGTAGCAGAGATTAAAGTGTCTTCTGCAATGGATGATGCGGTATAATCAATACCGGCTGGTAGTTGTAGTTTGGTCAGCAGCGACAAAGAACGTACTGCATCAAATCCTGATATTGCCAAAGACACTGAACCTGTAGAAGCACTAGGGGTAAAGTAGATGTTGTTGGTTACATCATACACTTCGGCTGTAGCACTAGGCTGGTTATTATTGCTAAAGCTATCTGCACCACCCGAGAACAGAACCATATCAGAGGCAAGTGGTGTTGCTTGTACATAGCTTCTAAGGAAAGTGGTGCTTGGATTTGATGCCGTGGTCCAAGTACTCGTACCAGTATCATACGTTTCTATCCATAGGGAAGTGGTTGGTTGATAACCAAATCCTGCTACCGCCTTACCACCTGTTGCTAGTGCTAGACCGAAATTAGATCTAGCTTGATTCATACTACCTGTTGCGGACCAAGTAGCCATAGTGGTATCATATAGGTCGCATAGGGGTGACTGGCTTACTGAGTTAGAACCAAGGGTAGAGCCACCAGCTACGAGAATGAAACCATTATTCAGGTTTACTGCCGACAGCCCTTGACGTGGAGCTTGAATAATACCTACACTTACCCATGTTGGTCCTGCTGGGTCGAATACTTCAGCAGTATCGGTAGCAACAAAAGCATTCTCACCACCTACTGCTAGAAACTTGGTGCCGAACTTAACAAAGGCATGTCTACTTCTAGCATAGGTTATATCTGGAAGTGCTGCCCAGATATCAGCAGAAGGATCATAAGAATAAGTGGTCTTGGTGTCTGTACCTGCTACTACTTTGCCACCAGTAATATAAACCTTGTTATCTGAGCCTAGTTGTCCCGCATGACCAATTCTTGCAATAGGAAAACCTGCTGCTGTTGGTGTCCAGGTGTCATTGGTTGCGTCATAAATCTCTGGACTGGCTACCGCGTTTAGGTAACTATCAGTCTGGCTACCACCATAAACAAGCACTCGGCCATCTGCGAGGAGTGTGGCAGTGTGTCCTTGACGGCCAATTGACATATCCGCTGCTGGTGTAAATACCTGAGTAGTTGGATCGTAAATCTCGACTGTCTTAGTAGCACCTTTGAATAGTGGGTTAGAATAACCACCAGTCAATAATACTCTTCCATCACTTAATAGTGTAGCCTGATGACTTGCTCTAAAGCTATTCATCTGAGCTTTCTGGATTTCGATATATTGACCGTTGCTTGCTACGTCCGCGATATACCACGAACCAAACAAGCTAGTATCGAATGCTGTATCCCACAATACAATTTGATCGCCTACCTTCAAGGTACTGAAGGAGCCTACTGAAGCTGCCACTCTCAACCTGACACCCCAATGCTTAACCCCATTAGCAGGAATGCTAAGGGCAATGGGAGTAGCTGAGGACACTCCTACATTAATACTTTGTGCCTGACCATCAACGGCTAGCCATAAATTGGCTGGTTGTGCTAGTGTCAGGGTAGTGATGTTTGGTGTCTCTAGAAATGCCCTGGTAGAAGTAGTACCAGCGGATAGCCGGTCGCCTTCATTCAAAATACTGGTTAATCGAATCTGGCTTGTGTTACGATCAAGCACATAGTCCTTGTCGGTACCTTGTGCATCACTCAAGTTATAAAGGCCATTGGTGACGAGTGTTCCACCGGATATAACCACGCGGGACTTGCCGCTTCTGCCTTTATTGGAGATTGATTGAAGACCAGTCTGTACGACTGAAGTATCTAGTCCTGGGATTCTAGCATTAAGCACCTTCGCCCACGCCTCTGGAGTGTTAATTCC
>Ga0247831_1000569_pt1 | contig 80126 bp, 85 predicted proteins | sample LaCruzMarch2015__9_FD_192406 | JGI IMG/M metagenome (GOLD analysis project Ga0247831, IMG submission 192406) | Freshwater microbial communities from meromictic Lake La Cruz, Castile-La Mancha, Spain - LaCruzMarch2015_1m | ecosystem: Environmental > Aquatic > Freshwater > Lake | place: Spain...
AAGGAATATGTCGAAGCTCACTACACTGGTGATGCGAAGGGGGCCTAACATCAAGATTCAGAAGGCGGGAGCGAAAGCTATGCCCTTTGCCAAAGCGACTCCCCGCTTCTGATCTTGAGCGTTAGGCGCATGAGAAGAAGGCCAGAGTGCCCCCCAAGAAAAAAACAATAAATTGGATCGCCAGCTCACCTGCTGCGGGCGGCCACAAGGAGGATGAGTAGGCGATTAATCAATCCATCAACAACAATTATTGCTCTAGAGTTGTTAAGTCTTCCACTCCGGCCATGTCAGCAAGCATCTTGGTGAACGTCTTTAGCGTTGCCTGAAGAGCGGCCAGCTCTGCCCGGAACTCACAGTTAGCTTCAGCGCCCGACAATGCGCCTTGCAGCGAAAGCCTATGCCACTTGGCAGTAAATGGCCGAACTATCTGGTTGAGAACAACTATCGCGATCTTTGCAAACTCCTGGCACTCGCGGGTATGCACCTTGAGGATTTCTCTGGTGATGGGGAACAAAGAGTAAATACTATCTAATGCGGTCTTTTCGTCGCCGTGTCTTGGATCAAGGGGCTGCGTAGCAATGCGAGTTAAAAGTTCTACGTAAAGATCCCAGGCTGCCGCCTTGTCTTCGTCTTTTGGACTCCATTCCATCTCCATAAACGGAGCAGTGATCTTCAGTGAGGTCATGTCCCAGTTCTCCAGCCATTGCCTTAATTTCACGGGTACCACCTCTCGCCAGACTTGTTGTAAACAAAGCTAGGATAACTGTTGTTTGGAGTCGACGTTCTGCGACTTAGGTAAGCATCGTGAATCCATTGCCAGACAGTATCAGGTGAAGAATTCCACCGATAGATCTGGGCGTAACCACATTCAATATTCTGGTAAAGCCTTGGCGGAATGGTGTAAGGATTGTATTCGCCACTCGCAAAGCCTGGATAGGTTGGAAGCAAGATGCCAAGAAGGCCAGATCTTGGATTGAGTTGGGTATTTCGGATACTGGAGCCGATTTCCCAGTCGACATGTTTTCTCTGCCATGTCTGAGAGCCAACCAACACAACTGTAACAGTTGAGTCTCTTAAATGGTTGTCGCGAATTCTTGCCCGTATGGTTTCGGCCGGCAGGTTAGTGTCTATATCGCCAATCTGAACCGAGTGGGAAAGGAGTATGTTGTAGTATTGAGCAAACATTCTTTCAAATGTGTCTCGATAATATTGATCATTGCGATGGTGATAGCTGACGAAGACCTTGTGGCGGGTTTGGGGGGCCTGCATGTAACCGGCCACCATGGCTCAATCAGACCATTGTGTGGTTGCAATCTACTGTCCTGGCGCTGCACAGGCGACATTGGATCCATTCCATACGCAGGGGGGCTTGGACCTCAGTATTCCCTTTTCACGTATCGCATGGCTGGTCCTGTACCTACCCAAGAGGCTTGCAGGGCTGCCAAGCTAGGCGCAGTCTTGAGCTGCAGCCGCTCCTCCGAAGCGCAGCACCGGCCTTTCGATGCCCCTGGAGCCTCCGTCTGAGCATGAGAGCCACGCGGCCTTCCTGGGTGCCCTAGAGGCCCTCGGAGGGACCGCATGGAATGGACGGCTGCGGCAGCTGCTGGAGTAGGATGAGGCCACTTACCAGCAGGTCAAAGCATCGCTGGTTGCCAGCCGATCCATCGTGCCAGGGAGAGGCCGAGGCGGCTCGGTAGCCTTAGCCTCGCTGAATGGAGGTGGTGGCCACGACCTAGAGGAGGTGGTCGCGGGTACTTCAGGCGTCAGCTCGGCAGGTGTTGCTGAGGCTCCTTGTCCCAACAGCTCATCTGGCATGTCCACCCCTCAGGCCAGCTCACCCACCCCACCCCGGCCACCCGCCCGAGCGCCAGCGGCTTTCACCCCCTCCCGCTGGATCGCCCCGCCTGAAAAGGACAAAGCCACCAGCTCGCTGGAGAAAAACCTCTGGGAGGCCGCCGACCAGTTCCGCGCCAACTCAGGTCTCAAGGCCCAGGAGTATTCGGGGCCAATCCTGGGGTTGATCTTCCTGCGCTTCGCGGAGGTGCGCTTCCTGGCCCGCCGGGCCGTGCTGGCGGAGGCGGAAGCCAGTGGCCGGCGCGGCAGCCGCCTGGAGGAACCGGGGGCGTACCACGCCGATGGGGAGCTCTATCTGGCGGAGGAGGCCCGTTTCGCCTGGCTGCTGGAGCGGCCGGAAGGGGCCGACATCGGCGCCCTGGTGAACACCGCTATGCGGCTGATCGAGCAGCACAACAGCCAGCTGGCTGGCGTTCTGCCGAAAACATACAACCTGTTCACCAGCACGCTGCTCAAGCAGCTGCTCAAGAAGGTGTCGGAGATTCCGGCGTCGGTGGATTACGACGCCTTCGGACGCATCTATGAATACTTCCTTGGCGAGTTCGCCCGCAGCGAGGGCCAGAAAGGGGGTGAGTTCTACACCCCGAGCGCAATCGTGCGGCTACTCACCGAAGTGATCGAACCCTTCCACGGCCGCATCCTTGACCAAGCATGCGGCTCGGGTGGCATGTTCGTGCAGTCGGCCCGTTTCGTGGCCGAACACCAGAAGAATCCCGCCGCTGAGCTGGCCATCTGCGGGGTGGAGAAGACCGACGAAACCGGCCGTCTCTGTCGCCTCAACCTGGCTGTACACGGGCTGGAGGGCGACATCCGCCACGGCGGCAACGTGAACAGCTACTACGACGACCCCCATAACGCCACCGGTCAATTCGACTTCGTACTGGCCAATCCGCCCTTCAACGTGAACGCGGTGGACAAGGAGCGGCTCAAGGAGATGGTGGGCAGCGGCCGGCGGTTCCCGTTCGGTCTGCCGCGCAGCGATAACGCCAACTACCTCTGGATCCAGCTGTTCTATTCGGCGCTGAATGCCACGGGCCGCGCCGGCTTCGTAATGCCGAACTCAGCCTCCGACGCTCGTACGTCTGAGCAAGAGCTGCGGCAACAGCTGATCGAAGCGCGGGCGATGGATGTGATGGTGGCCGTGGGGCCGAACATGTTCTATACCGTCACGCTGCCCTGCACGCTCTGGTTCCTCGATCGGGGCAAGCGGGGAACAGCACGGGCGGACACCGTGCTGTTCATCGATGCCCGGCACATCTACCGGCAGGTGGACCGCGCCCACCGCCAATGGTCGCCTGCACAGATCGGCTTCCTCGCCAACTTGGTGCGCCTCTATCGCGGCGAATTACCCGATTACACCCTTGGCGGCGTCGAGGCTCGCGCCAGGCTCGAAGCCACATTCGGGCAGAGTTTGAATTATGCAGATGTCCCCGGCCTGTGCCGTGCTGCCACGCTGCAGGAGATCGAAGCGCAAGGATGGTCGCTCAACCCCGGGCGTTACGTGGGCGTCGCGCCCGGCGAGGAGGTGAGTGATGAAGACTTCAAGGAACAGCTTGAAACGCTGAATGAGGAGCTCGAAACGCTGAATGCCCAGGCGCGGGAGCTTGAAGAGACCATCGCCGTGAATCTGGCGGAGATTCTGGAATCGTGACTATGCGCGAGTGTTCATGGCCTGAAATCAGCATTGGCAATCTCGGGGAGGTGTTCACGGGCAGGACGCCATCGACTGAGCATCCTGCATATTTCGGCACCGAATTCCCGTTCATAACACCCGGTGACATGCGCCAAGGAAAGTATGCACGAGTGACTAGTCGTAGTCTTTCTTGTGAAGGCGCGGAGCTTCTTAAGCGCATCAGCCTTCCAGCGAATAGCGTCTGCGTCTCATGTATTGGCTGGCAGATGGGCGAAACAATAATAACAGACCGCCTTTCTTTCACAAATCAGCAAATCAATTCCATTGTACCGAATTGCAAAGTTGACCCGTCATTTCTTTATTACTCTCTTCGACCGCGCAAACAAGAGTTGCTGGCACTGGGAGCAACAACTGGCGTAAGGACGCCTATCATCAATAAGACCACATTTTCCGATCTCAAGGTGATGGTTCCCCCGCTGCCCGTTCAACGGCGCATCGCTGGGATCCTGTCCGGCTACGACGAGCTAATCGAGAACAGCCAGCGGCGCATCAAGATCCTGGAATCGATGGCTCGAGGTCTCTACCGCGAGTGGTTCGTCTATTTCCGCTTCCCCGGGCACGAGAACCATCCGCGCGTCGCGTCGCCGCTGGGGGATATTCCGGAGGGGTGGGAGGTGAGGAGCGCTCCAGAGTGCATACACATTAATCCCCGAGTGGCCGTCCCCCGGGAAGGAGAAAAGCCCTTTGTACCAATGGGGTGCCTATCTAATGATTCAATGCTGATAAGCGATGTCGAGATTCGTGGGGGCAATAGCGGAGCGAAGTTCCAGAACGGCGATACTCTCTTTGCCCGGATAACGCCGTGTCTTGAGAATGGCAAGACGGGATATGTTCAGTTTCTGCCAACCGAAACCGCAGTTGGGTTTGGATCGACGGAATTCATCGTTTTAAGGTCGCGAACACTCACTCCAGAGTTTGTTTACTTGCTTGCGCGAAGTGAAGAATTTAGGGGTGTCGCGATCAAGAGCATGTCAGGCGCGACCGGTCGCCAACGAGTGCAGGAGCAGTGCTTCAACGATTTCCAGATTGTTCAGTCGCCGCGCAAAGTACTTGAGAGCTTCTCATCGATCATCGCTCCGAGCTTTCAGCTGATCTTCCGCCTGCACTGTCAAATCCAAAACCTCCGCCGTACACGCGACCTGCTGCTGCCACGTCTTCTGTCCGGCCAGGTGGAACTCAAGCTGGAGGCCGCATGAGTTCCCTCGTGATGGCAGACCGGCGCCTGCTCGAAAAGCACTTTCAAATGGAGGGTGGGATCCCTATCAATTTTTCAGACCGCACCTTTGGCGAGTTCGTATCCGAAGCTGTCGACCGTGACATTCATTCTGAGAAATACACAACTGGAGGGACTTCCAAGGCTAATAAACTACGCACATTCTGGAAGATCGAGTCTGACTATGTTGTGGGCAAGCTCATCCTCGCTTTGGTAAGTTATGAGGGAACACTGAATCTCAAGCCGGACGACGAAGCCAAAGCTCGTGCCGAACAATGCCGCCACATTGCGACTCGGCTCCTCGCCAGTGGACCAAGCCTAAGCCCGCTCAAGGAACACGCGAAGATTCTCAATGCCAACCATCTTGAGGAGCAGATTCGGCGGATGGAGGATTCTATTGAGAGCGATCCGAGCCTGGCGATAGGAACGGCTAAGGAGCTCATTGAAACCTGCTGCAAGACCATCCTTGCCGAGCGCGGCAAGCAGGTCAGTGGAACGCCAAAGATATCCACACTCACCAAGGAAACCCTGAAGGAATTGAAGCTCGTTCCTGAGGGCATCCCAGACGCAGCACGCGGGGCAGACGTGATCAAGAACCTGCTGAGCAACCTTGGAACCATCGGTAACGGTCTCGCGGAACTACGCGGGTTGTATGGGACGGGCCATGGCAAGCACGGGCGTTCGGCAAGTTTGAGTGCGCGGCACGCCAAGTTGGCCGTCGGTGCAGCGTCGACGTTAGCCGTGTTCCTGTTTGAAACTCACAAGGAGACGATGGGAGCTCCATGACCGAACTAGTGTCGTTGCCGCCTGATTACGCCAGCTGGCTGGCTGAACTCAAGCAGCGGATCCACAGCGCCCAGCAACGCGCCGCCCGCAGCGTCAACCGCGAGCTGGTGCTCCTCTACTGGCAGATCGGCAGTGACATCCTGGCTCGCCAGAGCCGGGAGGGTTGGGGAGCCAAGGTGATCGATCGACTGGCGGTGGACCTGCGCAATGCCTTCCCGGAGATGAAAGGTTTCTCGCCACGCAACCTCAAATACATGCGCGCCTTTGCTAAGGCGTGGCCTGATGCCGTCTTTGTGCAAGAGGTGCTTGCACAATTGCCCTGGTATCACCAGCTCACTCTCCTGGACAAGCTACCCACAGCCGAGCAGCGCCAGTGGTACGCCGCCAAGGCGATCGAGCACAACTGGTCGCGCAACGTGCTGGTGATGCAGATCGAGACCCGCCTCCAGGGGCGCAGCGGCCAGGCCGTCTCCAACTTCGCTGAGAACCTGCCCGCGCCCTTGTCCGATCTCGCGCGCGAGTCGCTCAAGGATCCCTACCTGTTCGATTTCCTGGGCCTTGGCGCCGAAGCCAGCGAGCGAGCCCTGGAGGACGCCATCAGCCAGCACATCACTCGCTTCCTGCTCGAACTCGGTGCTGGCTTCGCCTACGTGGGCCGCCAGGTGCCGCTGGAGGTGGGCGGGGATGACTTCTTCCTGGATCTGCTCTTCTATCACCTCAAACTCCGCTGTTACGTGGTGATCGAACTCAAGGCTGGTCCTTTCAAGCCCGAGCACACCGGCCAGCTCAGCTTCTACCTCAGTGCTGTGGATGCCCAGTTGAAGGCAGCGGCCGACAACCCCACCATCGGCCTGCTGCTCTGCAAGAGCCGCAACAAGGTGGTGGCCGAGTACGCCCTGCGCGACCTCAACCAACCCATCGGCGTTGCTGAATACCAGCTGATCGAGGCCCTGCCGGCTGAGCTGCAGAGCAGCCTGCCCAGCATCGAGGCGATCGAAACGGCCCTGGCGCTGAACACGGTTGAGGAACAGGAACCATGACGCCGCATCCCTACAACGAAGACCAACTGGTGGAGCAGCCCGCCATCGCCCTGTTTGCCGCTCTGGGCTGGCAGACGCTCAACGCGATGGAGGAGGCTTTCGGGCCCGATGGCAGCCTCGGCCGTTCCACCAAAGGCGAAGTGGTGCTCAGCGGTCGACTGCGCGCGGCGCTGGAGGGGCTCAACCCCGAAATGCCTGCCGAGGCGATCACCGCCGCCATCGATGAACTCAGCCGTGACCGCTCGACCATGGGCCTGGCCGCCGCCAACCGCGAGATCCACACCTTGATCACCCAAGGCGTGCCCGTGTCGATCCCCGATCACGAGCGCGGCGGCCAGACCAGCCTGCGGCTGCGCGTGATCGATTGGGTTGAGCCAGAAGCCAACGATTTCCTGCTGGTGAGCCAGTTCTGGATCAGCGGCCCCCTCTACACCCGCCGGCCCGATCTGCTGGGCTTCGTGAATGGCCTGCCGCTGCTCAACGTGGAGCTCAAGAAGCCCGGCGTTTCCGCCCGCCGAGCTTTCGACGACAACATCGCCACCCACAAAACCGATATCCCTCAGCTCTATTGGTTCAACGGCCTGCTGGTCGCCTCCAATGGCACTGACAGTCGGGTGGGTTCGATAACCGCCGACTGGGACCGGTTCTTTGCCTGGAAACGGATTGAGCGGGAAGACGAACCACGGCGCGTGTCACTGGAGGTGGCCCTGCGGGGCACCTGCGAGAAGAGCCGCTTCCTCGATCTGATCGAGAACTTCACCCTGTTCAGCGAAGGCAAGGGCGGCCTTGTGAAGATATTGGCCCAGAACCACCAGTTCCTCGGCGTCAACAACGCCATCGCCTCCTCGCTTGATGCCCGCGCCCTTGGCCATGGCCGCGCTGGCGTGTTCTGGCAGACCCAGGGCAGCGGCAAGAGCTTCTCGATGGTGTTCTACGCCCAGAAGATCCTGCGCCGCATCCCCGGCAATTGGTCCTTTGTGGTGGTCACCGATCGCGTTGAGCTCGATGACCAGATCGCCACCACCTTCAAGGCCGCCGGCGCCCTGGCTGGCGCCGAGGCCGACCAGTGCCATGCCAGTAGTAGCAGCCATCTGGCCGAGCTGCTGCGCGGGAATCACCGCTATGTGTTCACCCTGATCCAGAAATTCCGAACCTCTGAGCTTCTCTGCGACCGCTCCGAAGTCATCGTGATCACCGATGAGGCGCACCGCAGCCAGTACGACACCCTTGCCCTCAACATGCGCAGCGCCCTTCCCAGGGCGCTGTTCATTGCCTTCACCGGCACACCTCTGATCGCCGGCGAAGAACGCACCCGCGAGGTGTTCGGCGACTACGTGTCGATCTACGACTTCCAGCAGGCGGTGGAGGACGGCGCCACCGTTCCCCTCTACTACGACAACCGCACCCCAGAGCTGCAGCTCATCAACCCCAACCTCAACGCCGAGCTCTACGAGCTGATCGATGCCGCCGATCTCGACCCCGAGCAGGAGGCACGCCTGCAGAAGCGGCTCGGCAGCCAGTACGACATCCTCACCCGCGACGACCGTCTCGACACCGTGGCGTCGGACATTGTGCGCCATTTCCTCGGCCGGGGCTTTCAGGGCAAGGGTTTCGTGGTGTCGATCGACAAGGCCACGGCCGTTCGGATGTACGACAAGGTGCGGCGCTTCTGGGCCTTCGAGACCGAGCGCGTGCGGGAACTCCTGGCAGCTGGAGAAACCAGCGAGGAGACGCGGCAGCGCCTGCAGGTGTTGGAAACAACCGACATGGCGGTGGTGGTGTCTGCCGCGCAGAACGAGCAGGCCGAGATGACCGCGCTGGGGCTCGACATCACACCCCACCGCAAGCGCCTCGTGGAATCGATCCCCAGCCTTGATGAAAAGTTCAAGGATCCCGAGGATCCCCTGCGAATGGTGTTCGTGTGCGCCATGTGGCTCACTGGCTTCGATGCGCCGAGTTGCTCCACGCTTTACCTCGACAAGCCGATGCGAAACCACACGCTGATGCAGACCATCGCCCGGGCCAACCGGGTGTTCCCCGGCAAGCACAGCGGCCAGATCGTGGACTACGCCAACGTGTTCGCCTCCCTAGAGAAGGCTCTCTCCCTCTACGGCGTGGGCCGCTCGGGCCACAGTCCTGTGGAAGGCAAAGACGTTCTGATCGGCGAATTGCGGCAGGCTATCGCCGAAGCTCGCTCCTTCTGCTTCAGCCAACAGGTGGACCTGGAGAGGATCGAGGGCCTCGCGACTGGTGGCATGCAGCGGATCGAGTCGATCGCGGATGCCGTCGATGCCCTGATCTCCCCAGATGGTGTGCGCAACGACTACCTCAGTCGTCAGCGGTTGGTGCAGACGCTCTACACCGCCCTTAAGCCTGATCGAACCGCCGTGGAGTTCAGCGGGATCAATGCCTTGTTGGCTCTACTGGCGGCGGCAATACGGGAGAGGCTTAATCCGGATGGTCCGCCGGATATCAGTGTGGTGATGGCGGACATCACTCAGCTCCTCGATGCCTCGATCACGGGCGTGGCCATTCAGCAGCGGGGGCTGCCGCCGATGGATCTCTCCCAGATCGACTTTCAGGCTCTGGCTGAAAAGTTCAAACAGTCGAAGCGCAAGAACATCGATCTGGAAACCCTCAAGGCTCAGATCGTTGCCCGCTTGAATCGGCTCGTGCAGCTCAACCCCACCCGCACCGATTTCCTGGTGAAGTTCGAGGAGCTGATCGCCACCTACAACGCCGGCAGCCTGAATGTGGAGCAGCTCTTCAAAGCCCTGCTGGAACTCTCGTCGTATCTCAGCAGCGAACAGCAGCGTCACATCCGCGAGAATCTCAGCGAAGAAGAGCTGACCCTCTTCGATATCCTGCTCAAGCCAGCTCCAGATCTAACGGATTCCGAACGCACGAAGGTGAAGGTCGTTGCCAGTGAGCTGCTAGATAAGGTCAAGGCCCTGCTGGTTCTCAATTGGCGCGAGAAGGCCGCTTCACGCGCACAGCTGAAACTGGCGATCGAGGATGCACTGGATCTGGGCCTGCCCAGGGCCTACACGCCTGAGCTATATCAGCAGAAGTGCACGACCATATTTGAGCACTTTTATGTGAGCTATCCTGAGCGGGAGAAAAGTATCTATGCTGGACTGGAGTAACAGCGACAGGGGGGGGCACTCTGGCTTGAAATCAGCGCCTAACATCCAGATGCAGAAGACGGGAGCGGGGGCTGGTTGCCAAGGCGATGAGCCTCTGCCCGCTTCTGATCTGGGGAGTTACAGCTGGAATACAATGCAGGCCTCTACGCAAAAGCGATAGAATCAGAAGTTCAATAAATAGACGAATCTCAGTTCTGGGTGGCAAGCTTGAGATGCCTGGGCTGCCGAGTGCTGGCTAGCCGTAGTTTTCCCACATTTATTTGCATTTCACTAGTCTGGTTGCCAAGCATCTCAGCAGTTAAGAAGCAGAAACCAGACAGTGTTTCAACTAGTATCAACACCGGATTTATTGCTGCAGCTGTTCTTGCTTGATCTCTAGAGCTTCGGGTTCGGTAAAAACGGGGCCGGTTTTCAGATGAAGCCGTGTCAAGAACATGAAGCGCAACTGCCACCTTTCTTCTTCAGGGATTTGCGCTAGACAGGCGATTCTTTACTGCAATTAAAGAATCAATCCATAGTTGCAAGATCCAGGACACGGGCTTGCATGAAGCTGTTATTGCTGAAGTCTCCGCCCGCTTCTGATCTTAACCCTTTGATGAGCTCTTCATAAACTTCACCGCCGGAAGCAGTCATATGCTTCAAGCCAGATACATACGCTCTAATTCTGCAAGATCAAGTATTTATCACTGTCGGCTCTTGGTGGAGCTGGTGATCTAAGAAACATCCACAAGAAACAGGCATTTCTCAACTCCCTGACAAAAAATCTGCATGGCTATCAATGCTGGCGACATCGCTTTTGTAGGCGTCAATGCAACTAATCCTGATCAGTTTGCCATTCTTGCGCTGAATGCCATCTCGGCTGGGGATAGCTTTTATATAACCGATGGAGGCATCACTGGGGTAAGTGGTGCAGCATCATCTTACTTTCGTGCAACCGAGGGCTTTGTCCAATACACGGCACCAGCGGCAGGCATCGCCGCGGGCGCCGTTCTCCTGTTCACCGCTGGTAATGGTTCTAGTCCTTCAGTTTCACTCAATGGGGGCGGCTCAGCTGGTTCCGTAACCCTGCTCGCAAACGGCAGCAATTCCACAAGCAGCTTCACATTTTCGGTCGATGGAGACTCTCTCACCGCCTATCGCGTCAGCAGCGGATCGCACCTCACAGGAACGCCGGTTCTGATCGCATTCATCGGCTTTGGCGTGGCCTCCTATGGCTCAGGCGATGCAAGCAACTCCGACATACCCTCGATCACCAATGGGCAGGTTCTCAATGTCGGCAACTTAGATAACGCGATTTTCACGAATGCGGCAAACGTTTACTCGCAGTTGATCTCGGCACTCAGCACAGCAGCGAATTTCACTGCTCGTAACACCACGCGGGTTGATCTCTCGACCCTTGCATCAGCCCCTGCTGCACCTACGGTCAGCCTTTCACTGAGCAGTACCACTGGCTCAGAAGCTGGACAAACCATAATCACCGTTACGGCAACAGCTTCGAGTGCTGTTGCCAGCAATCAAACCGTTGCGCTGGCTGTCACAGGCTCTGGCATCACCGCAGGGGATTACAGCCTCAGCAACAGCACCATCACCATTGCCAGTGGAACCACGAGCGGGTCGGTGACATTCACGGTGGTGGGTGATGCTCTGGTCGAAGGCACAGAGACCGCCATCCTCACGATCAGCAGCCCATCCAGTGGTATTACCCTCGGCAGCCCTATTGCGCAAACGATCACCCTCACGGAGAATGACAGCCCGCCGCCCGTGACGCTGTCGCTGAGTGCTGCTGGTGGCTCGGAAACTGGTCAAACAATCATTACGGTCACAGCCACTGCATCAGCTGCTGTGGTGGGTAGTCAGACGCTGGAGGTAGGAGTTTCCGGTAGCAACATCACAGCAGCCGACTACATCCTGAGCAATAGTCTGATTACCATCAGCAATGGTCAGACCACGGGTTCAGTGACCTTCACCATTGCCGATGACGCTCTGTTTGAAGGCACTGAAACCGCCACCCTTACGCTTAGCAATCCCTCGACAGGAATCAGCCTCGGCAGCAGCATCAGCCAGACGATCACGATCGCCGATAATGAGATCCTGATCACCGAGATCAACCCCACAGGCAGCAGCAGCAGCTACCAAGCAGATTGGTTTGAGCTGAGTAACAACAGTGCCAGTGCTGTGAGCCTTGCTGGCTGGAAAATGGATGATAACAGCAACCTTTTCGCAAACTCAGTAGCGCTGCGTGGCTTAAGCACCATTGCCGCCGGCAGTTCGGCGATCTTTTTAGAGAGTGATGTATCCGGCTCCAATGACGCCACCATCCTCGCCAACTTCTCCAAAGCTTGGTTTGGAACTGCCACCCCACCGAGCGGCTTCAATTACGGCTTCTATGGCGGTTCAGGAGTGGGGCTGAGTGCCTCTGGAGATGCGGTGAATGTGTTTGATGCCGCTGGCAATCTGGTGAGCCGTGTCAACTTCGGCACTGCCTCAGCTACAGCAAGCTTCGACAACAAGTCTGGTGCCTCCCCTGCTTCCAGCCTGAGTGTGGCTGGGGTGAATGGGGCCTCTTACTCCTTCAATGGCACGGAAACGGGCTCTCCTGGTACAACAACCAATTCAACCCTGCCGGCGGTGTCGATCGCCAGCACCGATGACAGTGCTGCCGAGGCGGGCTTGAATACTGGTGTGTTCCGCATTGCCCGAACTGGTGCGCTCACCAATCCCCTGGTTGTTAACTATACCGCTGTCAGCGGCAGTGGGCAGGCCAGCGGTTCTGATTACACGCCAGTTCTCAACGGCTCGGTAACGATCGCGGCCGGACAATCGTTTGTCGACCTCACCATCACGCCAGTGGATGATCTGCTGGTGGAGGGCTCAGAGACCATCTCGCTGACCCTGACAAGCAGCAGCACTTACAGCCTGGGCAATGCAGCGGCTACCGTCACAATCACCGACAACGATCTCGCAACAGCTGCCCCCTCGATTCAAGAGGCGGCCAGCACCACCCCGTTCCTGAATCTGCCTGCAGCCGGCAGTGGCGCCGTGAGCGGTGTGATCAATGACCCCACAGATCCCGCCAAAACTATTGGGATAGATTTTGTGATCGCTGATGCCGATTCCGATGTCAACAGCCTCACGGTGACGGTGAGCAGTAGCAACAGCAGTGTGGTTAGCACCAGCAATCTCAATCTCAGTGGCTCAGGTGCCAGCCGCAATCTGAAGATCAGCCCCAGCGGAGTTGGTTTTGCGGATATCACGCTGAACGTGAGTGATGGTATCAATAGCGCTGCCTATGTGATCAACTACGCAGCCTCCGCTGCATCGGTTTCTACCAGCAGCACGCGCTTCTTCACGGGCACCAGTGATGCCTCTACGGCCGTGGCGATCGACAACCAGTTCATGCTGGTGGCGGATGATGAAAACCAGGTGCTGCGGTTGTATGACCGCAGCAATTCCGGTCTGCCGATTGCTGGGTTTGACTTCACCTCCTCCCTCGGTCTCACTGATACCTCGGCCGGCGTGCCGCGTGAGGTTGATCTCGAGGCTTCGCTGCGCGTGGGCAATCGCATCTATTGGCTTGGTTCCCTCAGCAACTCCAGCAGCGGTGCTGATCGCCCCAATCGCAATCGCCTCTTCGCCACGGATGTGTCAGGCAGCGGGGCAACCACCAGCCTGAGTTATGTCGGCCGCTACGACAACCTCAAGGCCAATCTGATCAGCTGGGGGGATGCCAACGGCTACAACTTCACGGCCAGTGCAGCCCCGGGTGTCATCCCTGAGGTGGCCGATGGCAGTGGCTTCAACATTGAAGGTTTAACGATCGCACCTAACGGCACAACGGCCTACGTGGCTTTCCGTGCTCCCGAGGTTCCCACCGCAAGCCGTACCAGGGCCTTGATCGCGCCGATCACAAACTTTGCAGACCTGGTGACCGGTTTGGCAACAACCGCCAGCATTGGCGCTCCCATCGAACTGGATCTCGGCGGCCGTGGTATTCGGGAAATTAAGCGCAGTTCTGGTGGTGATTATCTGATCATCGCTGGACCAACGGATGCGGCCACAGGCACTGCCCCCAAGGATTTCCGTCTCTACACCTGGAGCGGCAATGGAGCGGATGCGCCTGTTCTGCGTTCGGCGGATCTCACCTCCTTGCTGGCAGGTGGCAGCTTTGAATCGATCGTAGATCTACCCACCAACCTGAGCAGTAGCAGCCAGATTCAACTGTTGGTAGACAATGGTGACACCGACTTCTACAACAATGGCACCGCAGCCAAGGAGCTAAATCAGAACAACTTCAAGAAGTTTCGCGGTGAATGGCTCACCTTGGGCACCCCGGTCTACACCCTGCCTGTGGGTGCCCTTTCCTTGAACAGTGCTTACAGCCAAAACTTCAACACCCTGATCAACTCTGGAAACACCACCTGGACGAACGTATCAACATTGAGTGGCTGGTACACCTCAAGAACCGGAACTGGAACTTCAATCGTTGCCAATGATGGCAGCAGCACCAGCGGCAATCTATACAGCTATGGCACAACGAGCAGCACCGATCGCGCCCTCGGCTCCGTGGGTTCGGGCAATGCCGCTGCGGGCAGCTTTCTCTGGGGGGCGCGCTTCTTCAACGACACGGGCAGCACGATCAGCACTCTCTACCTCAATTACGCTGGCGAACAGTGGCGAAACAGTGCAGCGGCGGCACAGACTGTTGATTTCCAGTATCAACTGGGTGCATCAAGCCTGAACGCCGGAACCTGGACAGACTTCAATCCGCTTGATTTCACCAGTCCTGTCACGGGCGGCACCGCTGGTGCGCGTGACGGAAACCTCAGCACCGGCCGCACCCTCATCTCGGGCACTCTCAGTGGTTTGTCGCTTGCTGCGGGCCAGGAGATCTGGCTGCGCTGGTCAGACCCAGACCACAGCGGCGGCGATCACGGTCTGGCGATCGATGATGTGCAGGTCTCGATCAATCCTCTGCCGGGAATCTCGATTTCAGAGTCGGCTGGAAGCACGAGCGTGAATGAGCAAGGTGCCACCACAGACACCTACACGCTCACCCTGAACACCACCCCCACAGCCCCGGTCAGCATTCTTATCGCGGCTGCCGATAACCAGACCCGTCTCAGTACCGATGGCATCACCTTTGCCGCGTCACTCACCCTCAACCTCAGCGATCAAACGCCACAGACCATCACTGTAATGGCGGTTGATGACGCCGCGATTGAGGCTTCGCCTCACCAAGGGGTGATCACACACACGGTATCGAGCGCCGATAGCAACTACAACGGCCTCTCGGTTCGTGCCGTCAACGTTGGCATTCAGGACAACGACTTTGCGCCCGTTATCACAAAGATCAGCGAGATCCAGGGTAGTGGCTCCACATTCAACTCGACCTACGGCGGAACGCAGACCATCGAAGGAATTGTTACTCGCGTATTCCTTGGCTCAACGAAGCTGAATGGCTTCTATGTGCAAGAAGAAGCGGTCGATTCCGATGGCAACGCGGCCACATCGGAGGCGATCTTTGTTCATGATCTCGCGGGTCTATTCACTGGCAGTCAAGGCGACAAAGTGCGCGTCACTGGAAGCGTTGGCGAGTATGTGTCCAGCAGCTCCAACATTGCCGGTACCGGCTCCAGCAGCCTCACCCAGCTGTCTGCTCTGACGAGTGTCGTGAACCTCGGTGCGGCTTCACTTCCGGCCGCAACGAGCGTGATCCTGCCCATTGCGGATGCATCGCAATTGGAGCGCTACGAGGGGATGCTGGTGGAGATCAGCGCCGGCAGCAACCCACTGGTTGTGACCGAAACGTTCAAGTTAGGAAGGTATGGCCAGGTTGGCCTTTCGGCGGGCCAGCGCCTCGGACAGTACACGCAGTTCAACGCACCAAGTGCGAGCGGCTATGCGAACTACCTGGCTGATCTCCAGGATGGCTACATCATCCTTGATGACGGCAGCACAACCCAGAACCCCGACCCCGTGATCCATGCCCGGGGGGGGCAGCCCCTCAGTGCCAGCAACCCCCTGCGCGGCGGCGACACGATCACGAGCATCACCGGTGTTTTGGATGAGCGCTTCGAGGGCTATCGCGTGCAGAGCGGCACTGCGGCCAACTTCATCGCCAGCAACCCCCGCAGCAACACGGCGCCGCTGGTGCAGGGAAACCTGAAGATTGCCAGTTTCAATCTGCTCAATTACTTCAATGGCAATGGCAGCGGCGCAGCGGGCTCTGCCGGCGGCTTCCCTACAGCGCGAGGCGCCAATAACCTGGCGGAATATGAGCGGCAGCGCGACAAAACGATCGCCGCCATCCTTGGTCTTGGCGCCGACATCGTCGCCTTTAACGAACTTGAGAATGATGGCTTTGGCGCAAGCAGTGCGATCCAGCAACTGGTGGCTAGCCTCAACGCCGCCCTAGGCGTCAACGCCTACAGCTTCATCACGCCATCGGCGGGCTTGCTCCAGGCCGATGGACGCTTCGGCGGTGATGAGATCAGCGTTGGTTTCCTCTACCGCAGTGATCGTGTTCGCCAGGCGCCTGGCTCCAGCGTTGCGGCGCTTCAGAGCGGCAGCTTCGATCAGGTCAGCAACCGCATTCAACGCCCCGCCCTGGCTGTGAGCTTTGAGCGCCTTGATGCCGGGGTGGGAAGCGGCGAACAATTCACCGCGGTGGTCAACCATTTCAAGTCAAAGGGCAGCAGTGCTGGTGGCAGTGGTGATGCCGACGCCGGCGACGGCCAAGGACTCTCCAATGGCAGCCGCACCCGCGCGGCCATTGAGCTGGCCGACTGGCTGGCCACCTCCCCCACCGGCCTCAACGATCCCGATGTGTTGATCCTGGGCGACCTGAACAGCTATCTGAAGGAAGATCCGATCACCACCCTGGCGGCTCGGGGGTATCAGAGCCTCTACGGGCCTGATTCCTATTCGTATCAGTTCAATGGCCAGTGGGGATCTTTGGACCACATGCTGGCCAGTGCCAGCCTCTTCGCGCAACTGGGAACTGCCACGAAGTGGGCGATCAACAGCGATGAAGCGGTGGTGCTGGACTACAACACCGAATTCAAATCTGCCTCACAGATCAACAGCTTCTATAACGCCGATCCCTTCCGCAGCTCTGACCACGACCCGTTGCTCGCCGGCTTCCAGCTCACGCCTTCCAACCGTGGAGCCGCCAGTTTCAGCATCAGCGGCACCGCCTTGGTGGGTCAAACCCTCACTGCTGCCCTAGAGACTTCCGATCCCGATGGCTTTGGCATCCCCACCTACAGCTGGCAGGCCTCTCCCAATGGCAGCGATTGGACCGTGGTTGGCACGAACAGCAGCAGCTACAGCATCGCGCCAGCCGATGAAGGCAAACAGCTGCGACTGCTGGTCTCCTACACCGATGCAAGGGGCTTTGCCGAAACCATCACCTTGGCGGCAGGCCTAGTGCCGCTGATGCCCGATCTGGCGATATCCGCCCTTACGCCATCCCAAAGCGAAGGCTCCATCGGCACCACCTCCTTTGCCTTCCAGATCAGCCGCTCCGGCGATCTCAGCGGCAGCAGCCGCGTGGCCTGGGTTGTGGAGGGCAGCGGCACCAATCCGGCCAACACCGCAGACTTCGCCCTCAATCAATGGCCGAGCGGAACCGCCGTATTCGCCGCTGGACAAGACAACCTCACCATCACCATCGCGGTGATTGGTGATGGCAGGGTGGAGCCGGATGAGCGCTTCCGTGTGTTGCTCAGCTCCGCCAGCAATGGCCGGATCACGCCAGCAACCGCCAGTGCCACCAGTCTGATCCTCAACGACGACTCGTCCGCCCAGACCTACAGCTTCACGGCTTCATCCACCACCCTGTTCGAAGGCAATTCCGTTGCCATCGGTGTGACCACCACCAACGTGCCAGCAGGCCGTCGGCTCTATTGGCAGGCCAGTGGCACCGGCATCACGGCGTCCGACTTCAGAAGCGGGGGCCTCAATGGTGAAGTGTTGATCGGCGGTGATGGAAGGTCGTCATTCACCAGAACCATCGCGGCTGATGCGGTAGTTGATCCTAACGAAACCCTAGAGATCAAATTCTTCAGCGATACGACCCGCAGCCTGCAGGTGGGCAACACCCTCAACCTCACGATCAAAGAACCGACCGTTGGCCTCGCCACGGACAGCAACGACATCATCACCGGCACCGCCGCTGGTGATTACCTAAACGGGGTGCCGTCAGGTTCCACTCTGCGCGGTCGGGGCTCCCGCGATGAACTCACCGGCCGAGCTGGAAACGATATTTTCGTGCTGGGTGATGCCAGCGGCACCTATTACGACGATGGCCAGCCTGCCAACCGCGGCACCACCGACATGGCCATCATTCAGGATTTTGCATCGGGCGACAAGATACAACTCTGGGGTGAGAGTTCAATGTACAGCTTGGCCTCAGCACTTAATACTGGAATTAGTGGAGTTCGCATTGATCTCAACCCCATCTCCCCCTCAGTTCCGGGTGCTCTTCCCGAAGCCATTGGCTTTGTCAGAGGCGCCACGCTGGCGTCACTGAACCTGTCCAATCCCCTTCAGTTCCTCTATCTCAATTCTTGAATCGATGACAGCCTCAACTCGTATCCACGTCCTCGCTTTCGTTGGAGCTTGCTTGCTGCCGCTCTCCTCCCCGCTTGCGGCTCAGGCTGTGACCATCAACTTAAGCGGAACTAATTATGAAGTCTTCTTTACCACTACCTCCTACAACACTAACCCTGATTTATTCGCAGCAGCACCTGCTGGGCAGATGCCCTGGTGGGGAAATGTGAGCCTTGCTTCCTTATTCGCAGCCAAGGTGTATGACCAGCTAGGGGAGAATGTCTATCAAACCAGCTATGGGCCTGTGTTTGCCTATGGCTACAGCCCGGCTGGCTTTGGTGAGGTTTATGGCCTTGCTCAAAACACGCAAGACATTGATGATCAACTAGATCTTGGTCTTGGCTCTGCCACCCCCATCGCAGCAAGCTCGACGTATTCTTATGCGTACGCCAATGTGAATACGCCTGTTGAAGTTCCTGCTCCCATGCCACTGTTTGGTGCTGCTGCAGCATTTGGCTGGTCAAGGCGGCTTCGCAGGCGACTTCGCAGCAATCAAAAGCTGATCAATAGCAAGGCATGCCCCACGAATCAAGCAGCCGACTGATCCTCGTGCTGGCCAATTCCTTGCGGGATTGATTCGTGATGACCAGTGCGCCCGGCTGTCTCGCCGAGTCTTCCCTCGGCGGCGAAACAGTTGCCCCTACCCAAAGAGGGGGCCGCATCATGCCCTTGCTGGCCACGGCCCTTGAGTGGGCGGTGGCCTAGGCGCTTGCGTTGCTTTCCCGGTGCTGTGCTGGCGCTTAGGCCACCGCTGCGAAGCACTCGCGGAAGGCCGCGATGGTGGCATCGATGTCGGCGTCGCTGTGGGCCAGGGAGGTGAAGCCCGCCTCGAAGGCGCTTGGGGCCAGGTAGACGCCGCGCTCGAGCATGGTGCGATGCAGTTTGCCGAAACGCACGGTGTCAGCCGCCTTGGCATCCTCGAAGTTGCGCACCGGGCCATCGCAGAGGAAGAAACCAAACATGGCGCTGATCGAGCCGCCGCAGATAGGCAGACCGGCGCTGCGGGCAGCATCCAGGATGCCGGCGACCAATCGCTTGGTGATTACCTCTAGGCGCTCGTAGGTGCCGGGCTGCTGCAGCAGCTGCAGGGTCTTGATGCCGGCGGTCATCGCCAGGGGATTGCCGCTGAGGGTGCCGGCTTGATACATGGGGCCGGCTGGGGCCACCATCGCCATGATGTCGGCCCTGCCGCCGTAGGCCCCCACGGGCAGGCCGCCACCGATCACTTTGCCCATGGTGGTGAGGTCGGGGGTGACGCCGAATTTGGCCTGGGCGCCGCCGTAGCTGATGCGGAAGCCGGTCATCACCTCGTCGAATACCAGCAGGGCGCCGTTCTCCTTGGTGAGCTCGCGGATGCCCTCGAGGAAGCCAGGCTCGGGGGTGATGAAGCCCGCATTGCCCACCACAGGCTCAAGAATCAAGCCGGCGATTTCACCGGGGTTCTCGGCGAAGAGCTGCTTGACAGCTTCCAGGTCGTTGTAGGGGGCGGTGAGGGTGCTGGCGGCGGTGCTGCGCGGCACGCCAGGGGAATCGGGCAAGCCCAGGGTGGCCACCCCGGAGCCGGCCTTCACCAAAAACATGTCGGCATGGCCGTGATAACAGCCCTCGAACTTGATGATCTTTTCGCGGCCGGTGAAGGCGCGCATCAGGCGCAGCACCGACATGCAGGCCTCGGTGCCGCTGTTGACGAAGCGCACCATCTCCACCGATGGCACCGCGGCGATCACCATCTCGGCGAGGGTGTTTTCCAGGGCGCAGGGGGCGCCGAAGCTGGTTCCCTTGTCGAGGGCTTCGTGCAGGGCGGCGATCACCTCGGGGTGGGCATGGCCGCAGATGGCCGGCCCCCAGCTGCCGATGTAGTCGATGTAGCGGTTGCCGTCTATGTCCCAGGCGTAGGAGCCCTTGACCCGATCGAAGACGATCGGCTGGCCGCCGACCGATTTAAACGCCCGCACCGGCGAGCTGACGCCACCTGGCATCAAGCTCTGGGCAGCATTGAAGAGCTCCTGGGAGCGGCTGGTGTTGTGGGCAGAACCCGAGGCCGGAGCGGAGGTGGCAGCCGAGGTCAAAGCGGAACCCGCAGAGGGACAAAACCGTCAACCATCCTGACCCAAAACAGACCCCTGGTGATTGCTCGGTAAATTGAGCCTCTTGCGATGGGTCATCTGGGCATCAATTGGCCAGAGATGGAGCGGCAGTTACGCGAGTTCCTGCCACCCCGCGCCGTGGTGTCGGCGCGCCAGGAGCTGCTGGCCTACGACTGCGATGGCCTCACCCTGAGCCGGCACCAGCCGCCCCTAGTGGTGCTGCCTGAGACGACGGCCCAGGTGGCTGCAGCGGTAAAGCTCTGCCATCAGCAGGGGGTGCCGTTTGTGGCCCGGGGTAGTGGCACGGGCCTCTCCGGCGGCGCCGTAGCCGAGCTCGAGTCCCTGGTGATCGCCACCAGTCGCATGCGCCAGGTGCTGGCCATAGACCTGGAAAACCAGCGCATCACGGTGCAGCCCGGTGTGATCAACAGCTGGGTGACGCGGGCGGTGGCCGGCGATGGCTTTTATTACGCCCCAGATCCCTCCAGCCAGGTGGCCTGCAGCATCGGCGGCAACGTGGCCGAAAATTCCGGTGGTGTGCACTGCCTCAAATACGGCGTGACCAGCAACCACGTGCTGGGCCTGGAGGTGGTGCTGCCAGATGGCAGCGTCACCTGCCTGGGCAGCGAGTTCGACGAAACCCCCGAACTCGATTTACGGGGCGCCTTTATCGGCAGTGAGGGCACCTTGGGTATCGCTACGGCGATCACCCTGAGGCTGCTACGGGCGCCCCAGAGCGTGGCCGTGCTGCTAGCTGACTTCACCAGCATGGAAGCGGCCGGCGAGGCGGTGCGTCTGGTGACTGCGGCCGGCTTGCTGCCTGCTGGCATGGAAATGATGGATCGCCTCACGATCGAGGCGGTGAACGACTACTTCGGCGTTGATGAATACCCCCGCGATGCGGCGGCACTGCTGTTGATCGAGCTGGATGGTCAGGAGGGGGAGGTGGCCGCAGCGGTGCAGCTCGCCACCCAGCTCTGCTCCCAGGCGGGCGCCCGCACCATGCGCCAGGCCACCGATGCCCAGGAGCGCGCCCTGCTGTGGAAAGGGCGCAAATCGGCCGTATCAGCCTTGGGTCGCCGCTTCCCCAGCTACTACCTCCAGGACGGCGTTGTGCCCCGCAGTGCCCTGCCCCGGGTGCTGGCGGCGATTGAGCAGCTCAGCGCCAGCTACGGCTTGCCGGTGGCCAATGTTTTTCATGCCGGTGACGGCAACCTGCACCCCTTGATCCTTTACTCGGCCCAGGAGCCCGGCATCGAGGAGCGGGTGAAGGCCCTGGCCGCCGACATTTTGCGGCTGTGTGTGGATGAGGGGGGCAGCATCAGCGGCGAGCACGGCGTGGGTAGCGATAAGCGCTGCTACCTCGACTGGATGTACGGCCCCGATGACCTGGCCACGATGCAGCTGGTGCGCCGGGCCTTCGATCCGCTGAATCTTGCTAATCCCGGCAAGATCTTCCCCACCCCCACTAGTTGCGGCGAATCGGCCCGCAGGGTGGCGGTGCTGCAGGCCCAGGGCCAGGCGCTGCCCGATGAAGCGGTGGTGTTCTGAGCGGGCTCAGCTCCAGTTCTTAGTTCCAGTCGTCGGTTTCAGGCGGCCACACCAGATTCACCACCACCGGGGCGTGGTCACTGGGCTGCTCATTGCCGCGGGTGGCCTTGTGGATCACGCAGCCGGTGGCGCAGGCGAGCAGTTGTTCGCAGAGGTAGATGTGGTCGATACGCCAGCCCCGGTCCCGGTCCCAGGCGCCGGTGCGGTAGTCCCACCAGCTCCAGTGCCCGGCCTCTGGCTCAAATACCCGAAACACGTCTGTAAGCCGCTCGCCGAGCAGCTGCTGCAGGGCTGAGCGCTCCGCTGCGCTGGCCATGATGCCGCCGCTGAGTCGCTCCGGATCGTGGATGTCGCGGGCCTCGGGGCCGATGTTGAAGTCGCCCACCATGCAGAGGGGATCTCCGTGGCTCTCCTGCTCCTCCAGGTAGCGCCGCAGGCAGGCCAGCCACTCAAGCTTGTAGGCGTACTTTTCGCTCTTGAGCGAGCTGCCGTTGGGCACGTAGAGATTCAGCACCCGGATGCCGTCGATCAGGGCGCTGATCACCCGTTTCTGCTCGCTGAGACCGGGGGCTTCTTGCTCGGCGGGCAGTAGGGCCTCAAAGCCGATCTGCACGTCCTCCAGGGGTAGCAGGCTGAGGATGGCGACACCGTTGTAGGCCTTCTGGCCGCTGATGGCCACCGCATAGCCCAGGGCCTCAAAGGCTTCACTCGGAAACAGCTCATCGGTCACCTTGGTTTCCTGCAGGCACAGCACATCGGGGCGTTCCTGTTGCAGCCAGGCCAGCACCTGCTCGAGGCGGGTGCGCACCGAGTTGACGTTCCAAGTGGCGATCTTCATAGGTAGGGGGTCAGCAGGGAGGCGGCCGAAACCCACCCTGGGGAACGCACCTAGGATGGGACTCGGAGAGCATCGGAGTGCACAACCCATGGCCGCTGATAGTTCGCCGCTTCCGCGGCCACGTTCTGCCAGTGCCCTGGGAAGCAAGGCCCTGGGATGCCATGCCCTGGGCTACTTCGGCGCAACGCTTGCTTTGGCCGCGGCTGTTGCTTCTGTAGCTGGAGTTGGAGCGGCCAGGGCCCAGGAAAAGGGCTACGGCCAAACGATCAGCAGCCCCCAGCAGGAGCGGGAGCTCGATTACGGCACCGGAACTAATAAAGGTGGTTCGGCGCTCGATTCCGCCAACCCAATCGACTTGATGAACAAGCTGCGCAAGGCCACCTCCATGGATAACGCCACCAACCCTGGCGATGCGGTGGACGCGGCCCTCAGGGATTTCCACTCTCCGCCTGCAGCGCCTGCGTCGGCTTCCCCGGCGGTAACGGTGAAGGGTCCCTGAGCGGCGCCAAACCCCAGGCGGCGGCCACCTGATCCAGGCGCGGGTCGCTTGGGCCAGGTTTACGGGAGCGCGCTAACGCCAGCGACTCCTGGGCCCCTTTCATATCGCCGCGCTCCTGCTGCAGCATCGCCCGCGCCAGCAGGGGGCGTTGGTCGGTGGGGAATTCTGCGGCCAATTTGAGCAGCACGGACTCGGCCTGGCCCGCCTGACCTCGCTTCTGCAGCAGGTTGGCAAGCAGCAGGCCGATCGGCAGGGCCTCCGGTTTCAGCTGGGGTTTGCTAGCCCTCTGCAGCGCCGCCTCCAGCTGGCTCTGGGCCTGGTCTCCACGCCCCATTTCCAGTTGCAGCAGGGCCATCAGCTGCAGGCCCTCGATCTGGTCGGGCCGCAGGTTGAGCAGTTGGCGCACCTCCCGCTCAGCGCCGCTGCGGTCCTGCTGGTCGCGGCGCATCTCGGCCAGCAGCAGCCGCAGCGACCACTGCTGGGGTTGCTGGTCGGCTAGGCGCTCCAGCAGCGCTGTGGCCTCCGCTTTGCGATCTAGAGCTACCAGTAGCTCCAGCAGCCGCTGCTGTTCGGCCTGGCTGGCCTCGCCCTGGTTGAGCCGCTGCTGCAGGGAGGAGGCCTGACGCTCCAGGGCCGTGCGGGAGGGATCGGATCCAGCCGAACCGGCCTGTAGCTGTCCCAGCCACCAGCCAGCGGCGATGCACAGCGCTCCTGCCCCCGCAATGGCGAGCCCAGTCCAGATCCCGGAACGGTTGGGAGCGGCGGGCATTTGCAAGCGGCCAGCGATGGGCTGCCAGTCTGCCCTTTGTGCCTTTGCCCTGGGGCACTTAAAGTTCAGCCCATGCGCCAACACCCGATTTCTCCGGTAACCGAACCCACGCAATACCGGGCCATTGGCGTGGTGCGTGGTGTTTATGTGCCCACCGATGCTGAGCAGCTCACCCGGGGGGTGATCCGCACGGCTGATGGCACCGAGCTGGAGGCCGTGGTGCTGGGCCGGCTGCTCACTTTGATGCGCCGCCACCTCAACCTCGAAGAGCCCCATCTCTGGGTGGTTTACCCCCGCTCGAGGGAGGAGGAGGGGTTGCACCTGCAGATGGTGGGTGTGTGGGAGCCCAGCACCCTGGCTGCGGGCGAGGAAGCTGAATCTCCTGCTGCTGAATCCCCTGCTACCGAGAGTCCTGCTGCCGATAGCCCTCAAGACGCATTGCCCGAGGGCGACGACTACTTCTCGGTGCGCGGTGAATTGATTTACACCCGCCCTGAAACCGGCGATCTGGTGGTGAAGGTGCGGGTGATGCCTCGCCCGGATGGCAGCCGCCCCGTGCCCTTCAAGCTGCAGCTGAAGGGTGATTTGCCCCTCGAGCATTTGCGCCACTTCGTGGCGCTCAACCTGCGCCGCCAGGCTCAGCAGCTGCAGTTGGAGAGCTTTGAAGTGATCGGTCCGGTGGCCCAGCGGGGTAACCGTGGCGGTAAGGGTCGACGCGATGGTGCCGCTAGCAAGGGCGGTAAGGGCGGCAAGGCACGGCCGGCGGCGGCTGGTCAGGGCGGCCCGCGCCGGCCATGACCCAACCCCTGGCGGCTGGCCTGGCCGTGGGCTTGATCAGCCTGGCGGCGATTCTTGGCCCCGCCCTGGGCCTTTCGCCTTGGATTGTGACCCTGATAGCGGGCCTGGGCTTGGGTGGCCTCACCTTGGATGCGGCCCGCTTCGGTGGCCGCGGCGGCCATGTGCTGGCCGAAGCCCTACCAGGGGGCCGCGCCCGCCTGCGGCGGATTGCGATTCATGAGGCGGGCCACCTGCTGGTGGCGCGTCAGGAGGAGATGGCGGTGCGCCAGGTGCTGGTGGGTTCCCTGGCCTGCCTGCGGGCCGGCCTCAACACCAGCGGCAGCACCGAACTCGAACCGCCGGCCCATGCCAAGTTGCCGGCCGAGGAGCTGCGGCGCTGGAGTCGGGTGTTGCAGGCGGGCATGGTGGCCGAGCAGCTGATCTACGGCCAAAGCGTGGGCGGCAACGACGACCGGGCCCTGCTGGGGCGGCTCTGGGGCCTCTCCGGCCAAGACGTTGACACCGCCCAGCGGGAACAGCGCCGGGCCCGCCGCGAGGTGGAGGCCCAGCTGCGCGCCAGCGAGCAGCAACTGCAGGCGGAGGCCGATGCCCTGCTGGCCCTGGCGCCAAGGCTGGGACGCCCCCTGGCTGGGGAGGCCTGAGGCGGTGCTGGCGCTGCTGGATGCGCCCACGGGCTTAGCCGGCAACATGCTTTTGGCAGCCCTGCTGGATCTGGGGCTACCGCAGGCGGAGATCGATGGCCCCCTGGCCGCCCTCGGCCTGGCCGGGACCTACCGCTTGGAGCTTGAAGAGCGCCGCAGCGGTGGCCTGCGCGGCCTGCATTTGGAGGTGGTGAGCCTGGAGCGCCAGCCGGCCCAGCGGCTCTGGGGCAGCCTGCGCGGCCAACTGCAAGAAGCCGCTTGGCCCGAGCCCTTGCGGCAGCGGGTGCTGGAGGTGTTTGGCCTACTGGCCCAGGCCGAGGCGGCGGTGCACGGCCACAGCCCCGAGCAGGTGCACTTCCACGAGGTGGGCGCCCTCGATGCCCTGGTGGACGTGGTGGGGGTGTGCGCCGGGCTGCTGCACTTCGGGGTGGAGCAGCTGGTGTGCAGCCCGCCGCCGGCGGGTCATGGCCTGGTGGCTACGGCTCACGGCACCCTGCCCCTGCCGGCGCCTGCCGTATTGGAGCTGGCCCGCTTGCGGGCGATTCCCCTGGCCTCAGCCGAGGGCTTCCCCCCGGGCGAACTCACCACACCCACCGGTATGGCTTTAGCGGCCTGCTGGGCGACGCGCTTCGGCCATGCCCCCACCCACGTGCCCCAGCGGGTGGGCGTGGGGCTGGGCTCGCGCAGCCTGGATCGCCCCAACCTGCTGCGGCTCACCCTGGCCGATTGCGGCGGCTCCGATCCGGCCCAGCAAGAAACCGTGCAGCTCGAAACCGTGCTGGTGCAGCAGGCTCAGATCGATGACGCCACGGCGGAGGATCTGGCTTTCCTGGCTGAGGAACTGCGCCAGGCCGGGGCCCTGGAGGTGTTCAGCCAGGCGATCGCCATGAAGAAGGGCCGGGCGGCCCAGCTGCTCACGGCCCTTGTCGCCCCCGAGCAGGCCGAGAGGTTGCGCCGGGTGTGGTGGCGGCAGAGCACCACCCTGGGGTTGCGCGAACATTCCCAGACCCGCTGGGTGCTGCCGCGCCGCAGCCTGGAGCTGGCCACCCCCCTGGGGCCCGTGCGGCTCAAGCAGTCCCAGCTGCCCGACGGCCGGTGGCGCAGTAAGCCGGAACACGACGACCTGGCAGCTCTTGCGCGCCAGCACACACTGGGGATCGATCAGGTGCGGTTGGTTGTGCAGCAGGCCCTCGAGGCCCAGCCTGACGCCAACTTGCCCAGCGAGCCCTAAGCCAACCAGCCCTAAGCATGCCGCCCTTTGCCCAATCCCTGCTTCAGCGCTGCCGCCGCGGGCTGACTCGTTTGGCCGCCTGGTGGGAGGGCTTGCCCCCCCTACCCGGCGGCCTGAAGCTGTGGATCAGCTTGCTGAGTTTCGGTTTTCTGCTGGCGGCCCTAGTGGGCCACGGGCGCCAGCTGCTGCAGCTCAGCCTCGATCGCCAGGGCTGGCTGTGGTTGCTGCTGGGGGTGGGCGTGAGTTTGCTGAGCCTGGTGGCCAACGGCCTGGCCTTCGGCGTGGTGTTGCGCTGGCTCGGGCTGCGCCCCCGCTGGGGCGAGCTGGTGCGGGTCTACCTCGATACCAACCTGCGCAAATTCCTGCCCGGTGGCATCTGGCACCTCACCAGTCGCGTGCAGCTGTTGCGCAGCGCTGAGGCCCCCTTGGCGGCCCCGGCCCCGGGCGCTCTGGCCCTGGTGGCGGTGCTGCTGGACCCCTTGGTGGCAGCGGTGGCGGCCCTGGCGCTGATGTCTGCGGGCGGCTGGCAACACGGCCTGGCTTTGTTGGGGTTGTTGCCCTTGGCCTTGCTCTGGCCCAGTTGGCTCAACCCCCTGCTCAGTCGCCTGGAGCGCCGCAAGGTCTCGGCGCTGGCCATGGACATCGAGGCGGCCGCCACTGCGCCGATTCGCTCCTATCCCTGGCCGCCGCTGCTGGTGCAGTTTGGATTTGTGCTGCTGCGCTTTGGCGGCTTCGCCTGTTGCGTGCAGGCCTTTGACCTCTCCTACAGCCTCAGCTGGGGCGGCTGGCTGGCGGGCTTCGCCCTGGCCTGGACCGCTGGCCTGGTGGTGCCCGGCGCCCCCGGCGGCCTGGGCGTGTTCGAGTCGGTGCTGCTGCTGCGCCTCGGCTTCGCTATCCCCGAGGCGCCGCTGCTGGCGATCGCCATCAGCTACCGGCTGGTTGTGACCATCGCCGATTTGTTGGCGGCGCTCACGGCCAGGTTGGATGGGCCGCGGCAGGCCTGGGACTCTGAGTAGGCAACTGATGCCCGTTCCGCTTGCTGAGTGTGAGATCGCTGGAGCAAACTTCCGTGATGTGAGATTGAACTCTCCTGTGACCTTCAGGGGTGCAGAAATTTAATCCTGCACCCTTTGATTTGCTCAACGACAGCGCGACGGGTTGGCGTAGGTGAAGGACTGGTAGCGATTCAGGATGCTGCGCACGTCCACACAGCTTCCCCCGCGCTTCCAAAAAGAGTCCATTCCGTTTTCCCTTGGGCTCGACTGGATGTAGGTGTATCCCGACGAGGTCATACGGCTCTCGACATAGCCGGGATCACCTCCCACCAGATTCTGAAGCTCTGGCACGGGCTGGCCCTCGGCCCCTGTGGATCCGTTGCTGTGCTTGCCACCAGAGAGCAGAGCTCCAATTAAGGCACCCACGGCAGCCCCAGCCACTGTGGCTCCAGTGGAGGTGCTGTGGTGATCGTCAAGCTGGGCATTTGGGTTGGTGACTGCGTCTGTTTTCACCGCTAGTTGACGGGTTAATCGGCCGTCGTTCCAGGTGAATCGCCCCATGCTTCCCTGGTCTTCAAACAGCACATTCTGTTCAATTCCTGAAGGAGTTTCTACATGCAGTTGTTGACGGTTCGGTCCGGAGAACCGGAACCGATTTCCGTTCTCCAGGTCGACAACAAAAATGCTGGTTCCTCCATTTTGCTTTTGCTTCACCGTGCAGTAGCCGTTATAGGCTTGGTAGCCATTCTCTTTCAGCTGGCAACGGCCATTGGCTCTTGCTACGGTTTCGGCTTGGGAGGGAACTGCTAAGGCCGTGCTGGTGATTAAGAGGGCGCCAAGCAGGCCAAACTTGCGTTTAAAAGACATTGCAGAGTTGTTTGTCTATTTAAGTATAGGAGGGCTTTTATTCCCCTTGTAAACATTGGCTATCGATAGCGTTTTCAGCCAGCAATGGTTTGTGATTTTTCTGGTCGTCGTGAGCGATCAGGGCCAGCGCCAGGCAGCCCGGTCCAGCGCCGATTGGTTGGGTAACACGGTTGCTCCCTGATCCCGTTTCAACCGCAGCAGCCGACAACCGTCGGTGTGTTCCAGGGCCGAGATCAGTTCCTCGGCGTGGGCGATTACCCACACCTGGGTGCGCTGAGCCACCGTATCGATCATCCGCGCCAGGGGCGGCAGCAGATCGGGGTGGAGGCTGTTTTCGGGTTCGTTCAGCACCAGCAGGGGTGGCAGCCGCGGGCTAAATAGTGCTGCCGCCAGCAGCAGATAGCGCAGCGTGCCATCGGAGAGTTCGGCTGCCTCCAGGGGGCGAAGCAGCCCTGGCTGGTGGAGCTGCAGGCGAAAACTGGGCTGGCTGATGTCCACCGTGAGCCGGGAACCTGGAAAGGCCTCGCCGATGGCAGCCTGCAGGCCCTCGCCATCCCCGATTTCGAAAATCGTCTGCACCGCAGCAGCCAGATCGCCGCCATCTGCCGCCAAAGATGGCGTGCGGGTGGCGAGGCGCGAGAGCCGGGCCGGCGCCTGGCGATCGGTGCGAAAGCTGTCGTAGAAGCGCCAGCTCAGGATCGTGCGCCGCAGCTGAAACACCTCCGGCGCCTCGAGCGGATCGGAGACAGCTGTGAACAGGCTCTCGTGGGGCGACACCTCCAGGGCCAGGGGAGTTTGGCTGTTGCCGCAGCGCTCCACCACGGCGCCGTTGCGCTGCACCAGCACACTGCGCGGATGAAAGGGGCCGCCGGCCCAGATCCATTCCCGTTTGATCTCTGGATCTAGAAGGAAGGCGCTGGTCTGATCCTCCACCCCGTAGCCGAGTTCGATGGCATACGACAACGTCTCTCCCGCAAAGCCGAGCCGCAGCCTGGCCCCCTGGCTGCCCCGCTCCGGACCAGCCCAGAACACCGCAGGCAATCCCCCTTCGGCGGCCAGGGTGGCCACCAGATCACCCCGGGCGGCGGCGGCGACCAGTCCCAGTGCTCTGTAGAGGTTGCTCTTGCCGCACCCGTTGGCACCGCACACGAGTGTGAGGGGGCCAAGGGGCAGCATCAGCTGCTGCAGGGAGCGGTAGCCCGCGACGCCCAGATGACTCAGGGCTTCTCCGTTGGCGGATGGGGCCACGCTGCAGGGCATCGAGGGTGGCATCAGCATGGAGCGATGGATCATCGACGTCGATCCCTTCGCTGGCTGTCGTTGCAGCTGGGTCTTGGTCTGGCCTGGATCGTGCTGCTGGCCAGTCGTGCGTCGGGCCAGGTCGAGCTAGGGCTGACGCCGGCTCAGGTGGGGCAGATGCTGCTGCTGGCGGGCTGGCTTCCCAGCGTGGCCCTGGCGGTGTGGCAGATGCGGCACCGCAGTTGGAGAGCCCTGATCGCCAGCGACCTACTTGGTGCTGGCGTGTTGGTGCTGCTGGCCTGCACCGCCTACCTGCCCCTGTTCTTCTTCCAGGTGGTGTGGTTTTTGCCTCTGGCCCTGCTGCCCCGCGGGCTGGTGGCGGAGTTGCTGGACCGGCTGCTGGCCAGGCTGTGGCGGTCCTGAGGGGCACCTGATCTGCACATGCCGCTGATCGGTACCGCGAAGTCGGTGGGTGTCATGATCGCGGCCCTGCGCCACCATGCTTGCGCTTGTCGTCTGGCAATTTCTTGGCTGCATCCACCGTGGCTCACCTGGCGAGCCTGTGGCGTCGGAAGATCCGCGGGCTTCAGCGGTTGCTGCTGATCACGCTGTTGAGCCTGCTGCTGCTCAGCGGCACGGCCCTGGCGGTGGATTCCGGCAACGTGCCACCGGAGGCGGCGGCGCCCGCGGGCAGCTACGACGTCGCGCCGGTGCGCATCCTTGGCGTCCCGGTGATGAGTGTGGCGGCTCCAGTTGTGAGCCGGGATGCGGGTATTCCCGATGCCCGGCAGCGGGCGACGGTGATCGAGGGCAACCTGACGCTCCTCTATCAACCCCACGCGCTCTGCACCAGCGGCGAGCAGATTTCAGAAGCGCTGCTGGAAGGTTTCATTCTCGGTGGTCCAGAGGAGCAGAGGCTCTGCAGCGGGGATCCCTGGTCGGTGTTGGGGCGGCCCGACGATCTCACGGTGGTGGCAGTCACCGACAAAGACGGTCAGGTGCAGTTGCTGGCGCAGATCAAGGGCCGCGCCACGCCGCTGACGCTGCTCACGGTCACCGAGGCTGATGCGCAGCTGCACGGCATGAGCCGAGCCGCGTTGGCTGAGCGCTGGCGCCAGGTGCTGCAACGGCGTCTGCGTCATGCCCGCTTCACGGAACAGGCCGGCCAGATCTCCCTGCGCCTCCAGATCACCCTGATCGGCGAACTGGTGCTGGCCGGCACCAGCGCGGCGACGCTCTGGCTGTGGGCGCGGCTGCGGCGCCGGCTGCAGCGGCGGATCGATCCAGCAGGACAGGGCAGCGGCATCGTCGGCCCAAGGGATCGGTGGCTGCAGTTGCTGTTGCGGCTGCTTTTCATCGCTGTTCTGGCCCAGCTAGTGGTGATGACTGGTCTGGCTGTGGCCACCGTGCCCGGCCAGGTCCCACTGGCCATCACGGTGTTAATGCAACCCCTGGCGATCCTGTTCAAGGTGGCGTTGCTGGGGCTGCTCGCCGCAGCACTGCGCTGGTTGGCGAGCTTCGTGCTGCGGCAGTGGGTGAGCTACTTGGCGGTGCCGCTGGAGGAGCGTGCCCGGCGGCAGCAGCGCTACCTCAACCTCAGGCAGGTCAGCCATCGCTTGATCGATCTGGGTTGCATTGCCGTGCTGGTGGTGTTGGTGCTGGCGGATGTGCCCGGGATTCGGGAGCTCACCCTCGGAGCCTGGCTGGCAGGCGGCGCTCTGCTTGGTGGTTTGGCGATCGCCTTTCAAGGGCTGCTCCGCGATGGCGTGGCGGGCCTGGTGGCGCTGCTCGATGACCACTACGCCGTGGGCGATGTGGTGGAGGTCAATGGCGTGGTGGGCGAAGTGGTGGATGTGGGCCTGCTGGTAACGGAGCTGCGCACCAGCGATCAGCGAGCGGTGCAGTTCGCCAACAGCGCCCCGCAGCAGCTGATGAACCACACCAAGATCCGCTCCGGCGTTGAGGTGTTGATCCCTCTCTCGCCGCAGCATCACCAGCTGGAGCAGGCGCTGGCGGTGCTGACTGAGCAATGCGGCAGCTTTGGTGAGGACCCCCTCTGGAGGGGTCAGTTGCTGGTGCCACCCTGGGTGCGTGGCGTCAAGCAGGTCACGCCACAGGCGATTGAGCTGAGTGTGGTGCTCACCACCCGTGCGGGGCAGCAGTGGCAGTTGCAGCGTGCCCTGCTGCGCCAGCTGGTGGTGGCGCTGCAAGAGCAAGGCATTGCCTTGGCCAACGGAACCACGCTCTCCAACCTGTGAGCGCCGCTCCAATGGACAGGAGCAGCAGGATGCTGATCGCCCCCGGCCTGCAGGTGCTCAGAGCCGGATCGATGCCGCCTCATTGCGGCAGCTCCTGAATTCGAGGACACCAGGTCTCCGCTACAGCCAGAGCGGTGGGATCGTTTTCCACTGCTTGCCAGCCCTTAGACACAGCACCCGGCAAGCGGACATCGCCGATGCGGTTGAAGCTGCGGTCGCGACAGTCGAGTTGGTAGCGGAAGAAGGAGCGCATCGAGCCTGCAGGCGTGCCGCCGATCAGGGTCGGTGCGATGGTGCCCTGAAGCCAGCAGTTGCCATGACGGCACTGGAGCGTGCCTGGCTGGCCCGGGTTGAGCTGCGCCGGTGTGGCCGGCCACTCAATCACGGTGTGCCCCGTGAAGCCGATGTAGCGGCCAAAGTTGCCCTTGAGATTGAGCTGCTGCAAAGAGCCTGCGTCGTAGCTGTATGGGCTCGGAACCGGCACCACCACGGTGCCGCTTGGTGCGGCGACCTGGTTTGTTGGGTGGTTTTCGGCTGCATGTGCAGGCGGTAGGTCGATGGCCGGGCTGGCCAGCAGCAGGGCTTGTAAGAGCCGGGGGCTCCAGAACCCGAGCCGCGGCGAGCGCGTCTGGTTCTCTGGCAGGTGTCGCTTCATCGCTCCGAGACGCTGCTGAGGTATGGGCCCGCCAGCTTCACTCGCTCCGCATCGGATGGGATCCCCTGTCTGGGGGATGGCACTCACCAGATCCGATGCGCTTCAGTGACGGCGAGTCGGCATAGCCGTGCCCCGGAGGAACGCCTCACTCCCCGCTGACGAGCCCGCGCCTTACGCCGATCACGGCCGCATGGGTGCGGTCCTTGGCCTGAAGCTTGCCGAGGATGTTGGTGACATGGGTCTTGATGGTCTCTGCGGAGACGATCAGGGCCTGAGCCATTTCCTTATTGGTGTAGCCGCGGGTGACCAGCTGCAGCACCTCCTGCTCGCGCTCGGATAGGGCCTCCAGTGGTTCGGGTCCGTCGCCGCGGCTGGTGGCGCGCAGGGCGTCCACCCCCAGTACATCGGCGTAGATGCCCCCACCGATCACTGCCCGGATGGCATCCACCATGGTGCCCTGGGCCAGCTGGCTTTCCACCACCACGCCGTTGCAGCCCAGGTCCAGGGCCTGCTGGGGCTTGTGTGTCGAGCCATCCTGAAGGATCAGCAGGGTGCGCAGCTCCGGCAGCGCGTTGTGGGCACGGCGGACCAGCGCCAGCCCATCTCCGGTTTCCAGTTGTTCCGCGGCAAACAAAAAGGTGGGGCGCTTCCGCATCACCAGGTCCACCCCTTCCTCCTCCGTCGTTACGGCCCCCAGCAAGCTGTCGGGATCGGGAGCGGCACACACGAACAGCGACAAAAGAGCCCGGTTGCCAAAGCACGCCACCGTGGTGGTGCCGGCCATCAGTGACTGCAGCTGAAGGCGGCCGTGGGTGAGAGCTGGGATCTGCGGGGTGATGTCCATGGCCGATGTGTCTAGGGCCTGGGTTGTTCTGTCGGTGAGGTGACTGGTGCTTGGGGGGAGCTGCTGCCGCTGCTGGCCCCGCTGCGGTGGCAATGGGTGGGACCCTGTTCGAACGTTGTGAATCACCCGGGTCAATGGCAATGCGGGCACGCTCTCGATCGCGCCCCTGGGTTATAAGGCGCCTGCGTTAGAACCGCAATTTCGGCTGTGCTGACGCTGGGCCGGCTATTTAACATTCGAGTCGAACGAATCAGGACTTGCGTTTTCCCTACATTCCCTTGGGCTGATCTGCGATTTTTCGGTATTTGTGTCAGTTCGAGCTTGGTTGTGTGCCGTGATGTTGCTCTTCGCCAAACTGTTCTTGTCTCTTCCTAACTGCTTTTCATGAAGGTTCGTCGTTTTATGGCCTCGGCCGCTGGTCTGGGTGTGCTGATGGCCTCCGCCAGCTGGATGGTGCCTTCCGCCTCGGCACAAACGGCAGCCGGGCTCACCTCTGCCTGGGGAAAAACCTGCAAAATGCGCGTTGTTCAACAGTTTGATGTGCCGATGTCGGATGCGCTTGTGAATCTCGGCGCAACGGAGCAGCAAGGCATTGATGACGGCAGTATTTCACTGGCTGATGTTAAGAAAATCGGTCTCAGTTTCAACTGGGAAATCCGAGGCAAGAAAGTCTCTGGCTATTGCAACGTCAATGGCAAAGGCAAGATCACGGAGTTCAAGCAGGGCCTGAACTGAACGAGCGGCCTGGGGCTGTAAAGCTGGTGGGATGGGTCTGATCCTCGATCACCACCTTGTGGAACCGGTGGCCCGGGGCTTGCTGGGATCCATCTCCTGCAGCGGTGGCCCCACCCCGGAGCAGCAGCGCCTCCTGCAGGCGCTGCTCACCCACCTTTGGGAGCGCCCAGATCTGCGCGTTTCAGGGCTGGAGCCGATCGCTCCTGAGGAACTGACGGCTGCATTGGATGATCCGCCCACGCGGCGGGTGGCCCATCTGTTGCAAATGACTCTCGAGTTTTGCCGCCATCCCCAGACGGATGCCCAGCTGGCGCTGGGCCAGGCCTATGCCGAGGCCCTGGGGGTGAGCAGCGCCGCCCTGGAGGTAAGTCGCGATTGGTTGCTGCAGGGGGTCGACCAGGCGGCGGCCGATGTGGGGAGGATCTTCAATAAATTTCTGCCCTTGCGCAGTGAGCCGGGTCTGGTGGATTCGCTGGCTTCCGCTGACCAGCCAGAACCGGAGCTGGTGGCCTGGATTGAGAGCTTTGCCCAGCTCCCGGAGGACAGCCTGGGGCGGGCGTTGCTTGGCTATTACGAGCGCTTCGGCTTTCCGATGCCAGGGCGGGAGGCCTGCGCCCTCAATCACCTCTACCTCGCCCACGACATGACCCACTTGATTGCGGGGATTGCGGCGACCAGGGCGGGGGAGATTGCTCTAAGCGCCTTCCAGCTGGCCATGGCCGACAATCCGATTAATGAAAGCGCTCTGCTCGCCTCCCTCGTGACCCACGAGGCGGGGTTTGTGAGCGCAAATCCCACCCTGGCGCCAGACCACTCCAGTCTGGACAGCCCCTCCGCGGCCTATCTGCTGGCTTCAGAACTAAGGCGTGGCAGTGCCTGCAGCGCCGATTTCTCCCTGGTGGACCATTTCGCCCTGGCACCCTTGCCATTACCAGAGGTGCGGCAGCAGTTCAACGTGTGCCGGCCGCTCCAGCCCAGCCCCGTGGATCATCTGTTTTGGGATGGCTGGCGGGTTTCGCGCGGCGATTCCCCGCAGTAACGGCGGTAATCGGCGGCGGTGGCTCCGCAGGCCAGCAAGCCGGCGCGCACCATCAGCTCGGCGGTGGAGTGCTGGCGCTGCTCGGGATCGAGCAACAGCTGGCGCAGGCGCCGCAGGCGCAGTCGCTTCAGTTCCGCCATGGGCGAATGGCCCCGATCATCCAGGAAGGCGTATTGCAGCGTTCGGGTCGACACGCCCATCGCAGTGGCGATTCGGCGGATGTCGATGGCCTCGTGCAGGTGGAGGTCCATCCACTGGCTGGCCTGCTCCACATAGGCCCGCCGCCGCACTGCGGTGATGCGCTCCCGGGGCTGGCCCTGCAGGAGGGAGGTTTGGAGTTCCCAGCTCTGGAGAGCATCCAGCAGCTCCAGTGCGGCATGGTGGGCGCCGGCGCGGCCCATGGCAACGGCCTCGGCAAAGCCGAGGGCGGCCCTCACTAGGGCCCGGTTGTGACGTCCGGCCCCGATTCGGGCGGGTGCGTTGGAGTGGAGCTGATCGGGGGGCAGCACGATCGAGAGCCCTTCCAGCCGCAGGCTCGTGATGCCTTCCAGCCCATCGCCCGGCCGCATCAGCAGGGCTTCGCCGGGCTCAGCGGTCTCCCAGCGGCCGTTGATCCGTTCCTGGCTCCAGCCCTGGAGAGGCAACCACAGCACCGCCTTGTCGGCTTCCTGGATGCGTTGCGGCTCCATCTGTCCCTGCCCCTGCAGGTGCAGCACTTGCAGGGGGCCCGCCTGGCCGATGGCCACGCGGGTACGGAAGCTGCTGGACGGGGAGCGGAGGGTGCTGCGATGGTCCCCGAGGGTGCCTTCAATCACCAGCCGCCACTGGTCGAAGTCGTGGCTGTCGAGCACAGGGGTGAGGGCCGGTCCTGAAAACAGCGGTGCCAGCAGGGCGTCTTTCATTAGCAACAGCTGCCGTTGCTAGCCGCTTCACCGGAGCCGCTGCCCGTGAAGGGCAGGCTGCTGCCGCAGCCGGGGAACAGGCCGAAGTGGTGGCTGAAGTCGCCGATGAACTCGAAATGGGGCGAAAACCGGGTGGCCTGCAGCATCCGGAAGCTGTTGCCGCACACCGGAAACACCCGGCCGGTTTCGATGCCGTGGTGGCCATCGAGGTCGAAGCGGTGGGGGTGATGGGGGATGGTGCCTCGGTAGATCACGGCCTGGCCATGGTCTTCGCAGGCATCTTCCAGCTCGGCGATGTGGAACAGGCGGTAGGTGGCGGCATAGAAGCGGGCCTCGCCCACCAGCGGCGCCAGGGCTGGCTCAGTGATCTGGAGCTCGCGGTCGCTCACCAGCCGTGGGTCGGGGAAGCCGGCGCCCTTGGCGAGGCGCAGGAAGTCGTTCCAGTAGAGCGCTCCGCCCAGGCATTCGCCGTAGAGCACCGGATCGCGCCGAACCGCTTCAGGTAGGCGCCGATCGACGTACACATCGGAGAAGTACATCTCTCCGCCTGGCTTGAGCAGTCGTTTCACCCCCTGCAGCACCGCCGCCTTGTCGGTGGAGAGGTTGAGAACGCAGTTGCTCACCACCACATCGAAACTGCCGGGCTCCAGGGGCAGGGCCTCGAGGGCTTCGATCGTGCCTTCCAGAAACGACACGTTGGCGTAGCCGAACTGCTCGGCATGGAAGGCCAGGTGCTCGCGGGCCACCGCCAGCTGCTCCGCCGTCATGTCGACGCCCACCACCGAGCCGCTGGGCCCCACCAGCTGGGCCAGGGCGTAGACGTCCCGGCCCGTGCCGCAGCCCAGATCGAGGATGCGGCAGCCCTCCAGCAGGGGCGGGCACACCAGGCCGCAGCCGTAGTAGCGCGCCAGCACATCGGGGTGGATCCTGGCCAGCAGCGGCCGCAGCCAAGCCGGCACCGCATCGGCATCGCAGCAGGCGCTGGTTTTGAGGTCGGCCGTGCCGGTGAGCTCCTGGCCGTAATAGGCCTGGACGGCGGCTTGGGTGGGCATGGCAGCTCGCGACCTGGGGAGATGGGTTCAGTTTGCCTTCGGCGCCGCGGGGGCGGCGGCGGTGCAGGAGCGATCCAGGGTCTGCAGGTACCGATCCAGGGGTTCGCGGGCCATCAAGCGTGCCTCCGCCTCCCGCGGCCATTGGTCGGGCCGATAGAGCAGCTGCAGCTCGCGGCGATCCCGACGCCCCAGCTGGTGCAGCAGGGCATCGCTGCCCAGCAGGGGGGTGCCGCGCAGGCACAGCGACTGCACCGCATGCCAGCCCTCGTGCAGCAGGGTTTCCAGCTGGTTACCCCTGGGGCAGACCACTACCTCGCGCCGGCCGCGCACGTACAACCCAAAGAGCTGGGGCTCGGCGCAGCGGGGATGCTCCCGGCGGATCACGAACCCCCGCTGCTCAAAGGCGGCGATGGCCTCCTGCAGCTTGTCGCCCCTGGCGTTGGCCCCCAGGGGCTGCAGTATCACCACGGCAAGGAGGGTGGCGCACACCCCACCTGCCGGCCGCTTCCACCCACGACCTGCCATCTCAGTAAGTGTCGACCCGCATCGGCTTCAGTTGCCAGCTCGCCTCTCCCGGCACGAGCTTGTAGCTGATCTGCCGGGTGCCTCCAGTGGGCTTGGCATTGCTATCGCCGGGGCGGTAAATCGGGAATCGGCGGGCCAGGGTGAGCTCCACCACCGCGAATTCATCGTGGCCCTGGTAGCCCTTGGCGGCCTGGCCGCTGAGCTCCGGCATATGAATCGTGGAGAGTGAGCGGCGCCCTTTGTTCAGGGCCCAACCCTCCACCGAGCCATAGCTGCCACTGCCGGCACTGGTGATGAACACATACACCTCTGGCAGTCCGTTGGCATCGAGATCGGCCACCTCCACACCGCTGACGCTGCCGAGAATCTCCTGCCGAATCGGGGCAATGGCCTGGGGGGTGCCGCTGGTGGCGATGGTGAGTTGGCGCACCGAGCCCTCCCCCTTGCTGCTCACTGTGAAGGTGACTCCTTGAAGGGAGGCCCGGGTGGGGTTGGCGGGTGCGGCCAGGGCAGGGCAGGAGCCGCCGATGGCCAGGGCCGCGGCGAGGGCTCCACCGAGCAGGCGCGGATGGGAGTGGGTCATGGCAGGGGCATGAATTCCCTGCAGTGTTGGTGACCCGCTGCGGCCTGTCATCCCCCGCCAGGGGGAGGGGCCTTCAGCTCCAACCACCAATTTCGCTCTCCAGCGCCTCCGCAAGGGCGGTCACCAGACGCTGGCGGGCTTGGCGGGAAGCCCAGCCGATGTGGGGCGTCAAGATCAGGTTTGGCACCTTTTTAAGGGCCTCCAACTCGTCGCCTGGTGGCTCCTTTTCAAGCACGTCGAGGGCGGCTCCAGCCAGGCGGCCCTGCTCCAGGGCTTCAATTAGGGCCGGCAGCGCGATCAGGCCGCCCCGGCCCAGGTTCACCAGCACGGCAGTCGGCTTCAACCAGCTCAGCCGCTCGGCGTTGATCAGGCCCTGGGTCGCCGGGTTGAGCGGGGCATGCAGGCTCAGCACATCCGCCTGGCGCAGGGCGGCTTCGAGTTCGCTGGCATTGCTGCGGCTGGTGATCAGCCGCACCTCCATCCCGAAGGCCTCCGCCACGGCCGCCACGCCTCGGCCGATGCTGCCGGCTCCCACCACGGTGAGGGTGCGGCCGGCTAATTCATTAAATTCCGGCTCTACCAGGGAAAAGACTGGGCTGCGTTGCCAGTCGCCCTGCAGCACCTGGCGCCGCCGGTTTTGCAGATCGCAGACCAGCTCGAGGATCAACGCCCAGGTCACCTGCACCACCGAGGCCGTGCTGTATCTACCGGCATTGCGCACGGCGATACCCAGCTCGCTGCAGGCCTGGCCATCGATCTGGTCGGTGCCGGTGCTAGCTGCGCAAATCAGCCGCAGCTGGGGCAGTTGCCGCAGCAGCTCCCCATCCAGCTGGATCTTGTTGGTGATTGCGATCGCGGCCCCCTGCAGTCGCTCCAGGCGTAGTTCCGGCGGGGTGCTGGGCCAGCAGATCAGCTCGGCATGACGCTCCAGGGGGGCCAGGTCTACAGGGCCCAGGCTGAGGGCATCGAGAAAGACGGCCCGGGGTTTGCGCATGGCACCTCTTCGCAACTGCATCTATTGTTGAGAAGACTGGGATCACGCTGTGACCGCCCGACTCAGCCCTAGAGCCCAGCCCCCCGCTGCAACCCTTCCCGCCGGTGGAGATGGCCTGCGCTCCAGCCTGCACGATCGCGGCCAGAGGCTGACGCCCCAGCGCCAGCGGGTGTTGGCCCTGTTTGAGCGCATTGGTGAAGGCAGCCACCTGGGCGCTGAAGAGGTGCACCAGCGCCTGCTGCGCAGCGAGGAGCGGGTGTCGCTCGCCACCGTGTATCGCACCTTGCGGCTGCTCAGCTCCATGGGGCTGCTGCAGGAGCTGGAGCTCCCAGAGGGTGGTCGCCGCTTTGAGTTGGCCAGTGACGCCCACCGCGACCATCACCATCTGGTGTGTGTGCGTTGCGGCCGCACTGAGGAATTTGAAAATTCAGTGGTGCTCCAGGCTGGCGAGCAGGCCGCGGGCGCCTATGGCTTCCGCTTGCTTGAGTGCGTGCTCAACGTCCGGGCCCTCTGCCCCAGCTGTGCGGCGTCTGAGTAGTCCCGCATACACATAAAGGCAATCCCTAAGCGCAGCGTTTTGCAAATGCGTCGGCACAGCTGACGGCAGCGGCAGTGCTCCTTAGCTTTGGGAAAGCGAACGCATCCATGCTTGCCAGCTGCCTTCGATGCCTAGCTCCGAGCCCAGCTTGTTGGTTGTTTTTGATCAGGGACTAGCCACGTTGGCCATGGCCCTGCGCAGCGTGCTTGAGGCCCTCTCCCTGGGCACGGTGCTGCTCGGTTTGTTGATCACCCTGGGCCAAGCCTGGCAGGGCTGGCGTGCCCGGCGGCGCGGCTCCACTGCTTTTCAGGCGGTGAGGCTCACCTTCGGCAGCTGGTTGGCGATGGCCCTGGAGTTTCAGCTCGGGGCAGACATCGTGGCCACCTCCACTTCCCCCACCGGCGCCCATCTGGTGCAATTGGGCGTGGTGGCCGTGATCCGCACCTTGCTCAATGTGTTCTTGGCCCGTGATTTGGAGGCTGAAGCATCCCATCAATCCCTGAGCCCGGAGGGGCGCCGATGAATCTCACCAACGAACTGGCCAAGCAACGCAACCGGGATGCGGCCGAACGCACCCTCATGGCCTGGATCCGCACCTGTCTCTCGCTGATCAGCTTTGGCTTCGGCTTAGACAAGATCGTGGGAGCAATTGATCGTGCTGCCGGTGGCCAAGGTGCCCAGGTGGAGTGGGGAGTGCAGCTAGTGGCGGCGGCCTTCACGATCACGGGGATTCTCGCCATGGCCGGAGCCACGGTCCAATACCGCAAAGAGCTGCGCCGTCTCCATCAAGACGACTACGTCTACCGAGATAAGCCCCAAATAGCTGCCGCTACAGCTGTGATGCTCACTTTGATCGGTGTGCTGGCGCTGGGGCTGATTGCTGCCCGCGCCGGCAGCTAGGCCCTAGCCCGCTTGCTCCTTTTGATCTCCTGTTCCGCGTCTTGCTCCGATGGCTCAATCCCCGCCCCTGTTGGTTTCTGCCACCCTGTTCGCGATCATGTTTGCCCTGGGGGTGGGCTTGCCCCTCGATGGCTTAGGTCGCTGGCAGCAGCACCGGGGTCTGCTGCTGCGTGGTCTCATCGGCACCTGCCTGCTCGTGCCTGTGGCAGCTGCGCTGTTGCTGTTGCTGCCGCCCACCATGGCCCTCTCCCAGCCGGCTCGATTTTCTATCGCCCTGATGGCTGTTTGCCCTAGTGCCCCCCTGCTGATGCGCAAGGCAGGCAAGCAGGGGGGGGATCGGATCCTGGCCGCCCTGCTCCAAGTGGCCGCAGCACTGGCGGCGATCATCACCATTCCCCTGCTGGCGAGCGGCTTCACCCGCATCTTTGGGGTTGAGGGTTGGCAGGTTCAGTCGCACCATGTAGCCGCGCAGGTGGCCCTGGTTCAGCTGCTCCCCCTGTTGCTGGGCTTGTTAGTGAGGCGCTTCGCGCCCAGCTGGGCAAGCCGACTAGAGAATCCCCTCGATCGCCTCGCTAATGGGCTGCTGCTGCTGCTCGTGTTGGTGGTGCTCTGGAAAACGGCGCCGCTTTTGGTTACCTATGTGGGCTCCAATCTGATTGCCCTGCCGGTGATGGCGGCTCTGGTGTTGATCAGCCTGGCTTTGGGCTATGGCCTCGCTAACCGAGATCCCTGCCTGGGGGTCACACTGGCATTAGCAACATCAATGCGTAACCCAGGTCTTGCGTTGTTGCTGGCTGGCATTTATGCCCCGGAAATGCCCGCCGTCAAACTTGGAATTCTGGTGTATCTATTGATAACTGTGCTGCTATCGATTCCATTTCTGAGATGGCAGCGCAGTCTTCAGTCCTGAAATATGTTGGATTGCAATCCAACTGGCAGATTCGCTCCTAGCATTGATTCATTGCTTTTGCGCCAATATTTGCATTTGCGCAAATAAATTCTGGCCTGAATGTTTGGGTGTGAAGAAGTGCATAGCTTTCCAGCGATGTGCTGCAGGCAATCCATCCTTTAAGCAGGCGTATTCGTCTTCTTTCTTCCCATGCCAAACGGAAAACCCAACGTTCTCATCCTCTGGGGTGACGACATCGGTCAGAGCAATCTGAGTTGCTACAGCGATGGCTTGATGGGCTATCAGACCCCCAACATTGACCGCGTAGCCAAGGAGGGTGGTCGCTTCATCCACTACTACGCCGAACAGAGCTGCACCGCTGGTCGTGCGGCCTTCATCTCCGGCCAGAGCGTCTTCCGCACCGGTCTCAGCAAGGTGGGGCTTCCTGGCGCCGAAGCTGGCTTTAAAGCGGAAGATCCCACCATCGCTGAGCTGCTCAAGCCCCAGGGCTATCGCACCGGCCAGTTTGGCAAAAACCACTTCGGCGATCGCGATGAGCATCTGCCGACCATGCATGGTTTTGACGAGTTTTTCGGCAACCTATATCACCTCAACGCCGAGGAGGAGCCGGAGCTGCGCGACTATCCCAAGCCTGAGGATTTCCCGAACTTCAAGGAGCGTTTCGGCCCCCGCGGTGTTTTGCATTGCTGGGCAAATGGTGATGGCAGCCAACGGATTGAAAACACCGGCCCCCTAACCCGTAAGCGGATGGAGACGGCCGATGATGAATTCATGGCTGAGGCAAAGCGTTTCATTCGCGATGCCGTTGCCTCTGGCGAGCCCTTCTTCGTCTGGTTCAACACCACCCACATGCACTTCCGCACCTATGCGCGTGCCCAGGATGTGGGCCGCAGCGGTCGCTGGCAGTCGGAGTATCACGACGTGATGATCTATCACGACGAGTGCATTGGTGAAATGCTCAACCTGCTCGACGAGTTGGGTGTCACCGACGACACCATCGTGATGTACGGCACCGATAACGGTCCCCACATGAACAGCTGGCCTGATGCCGGCATGACACCCTTCCGCAGCGAGAAGAACACCAATTGGGAAGGGGCTTATCGGGTGCCGGCCCTAGTGCGCTGGCCGGGGCACATCGCTCCAGGCACCATCTTCTCGGGTATCTGTAGCCACCTCGACTGGCTGCCCACTATCCTTGCTGCGGCGGGTGAGCCTGAGATCAAGGAGAAGCTCAAGGCGGGTTATCAGGTGGGTAACAAGACCTTCAAGGTGCACCTTGATGGTTACAACATGCTCGACTACTGGACTGGCCAGGCGGATAAGAGTCCCCGGGTTGAGTTCTTCTACTTCTCCGACGACGGTGACCTCACAGGCCTGCGTTACGACAACTGGAAGTTTGTGTTCATGGAGCAGCGCTGCCAGGGCACTTGCCAGATCTGGGCCGAACCGTTTACGGCTCTGCGGGTACCCAAGATCTTCAACCTGCTCACCGACCCCTATGAGCGCGCTGATGTGACTTCAAACACCTATTGGGACTGGATGTTTGATCACATTTTCCTTCTGGTACCAGCCCAGACCTACGTGGCCCAGTTCCTCGCCACCTTCGCCGAATTCCCACCCCGCCAAAAGGCTGCCAGCTTCTCGCTGCAGCAGGTGATGGAGAAGATGGTGAATACTGTCGGCGGACCCTGATCCTGCGGCCATGGCAGCCGGCACCGCCCGATCCCCCGGTCGTCCCCCATTCCCTGGAATGGTGTGGATACCGGCGGGCGGCTTCCGGATGGGGTCAGACCACCACTACCCCGAGGAGGCTCCGGCCCATGACGTCGAGGTGGCTGGCTTCTGGATCGATCGCACTCCCGTAACTAACGCCCAGTTTCGGAACTTTGTGAAGGCCACCGGCTACCGCACGCTGGCGGAGCAGCCAGCAAATCCCGCTCACTATCCCGGCGCCAATCAGGAACGATTGGCGCCGGCATCAATTGTTTTTGTGCCGCCTCTGGGCCCGCTGGGGCCTGGAAGCCACTACCGCTGGTGGCAATATCTTGCCGGAGCAAACTGGCGTCATCCGGAGGGACCGGGCAGCTCGATTAAGCGCCGCGAGCAGCATCCGGTGGTCCATGTCGCCTGGGACGACGTTTTTGCCTACGCCAGCTGGTGCGGCAAACAGCTGCCTACGGAGCAGGAATGGGAGCGGGCTGCTTGGGGCGGCCTGTGCAATGCCGAGTTTGCCTGGGGTGAAGAGCTCTATCCCGGTGGAGTTCCCCTAGCTAATACCTTTCAGGGTGATTTCCCCCACCACAACAGTCGCTTAGATGGCTACGAGCGCACCTCCCCTGTAGGTGCTTTTCCTACCAACGGCTATGGGTTAGTCGACATGATCGGCAATGTGTGGGAGTGGACCGATAGCTGGTATGGCCAGCACCAGCAGAGCACGGGAGCCTGTTGCGCCGATGCCGCCCAAGCCAAAGCGCGTGAAGCAAGCATCGATAGCCACTCCCAGCACGGCGAGCAACCACGCAAAGTGGTTAAGGGTGGTTCTTATTTATGTTCACCTAGCTATTGCCGTCGTTACCGACCAGCAGCCCGCATGGCCCAGGGGCTTGATACCTCCACGGGCCATATGGGTTTTCGCTGTGTGGTGAGGCCCTCAGAGCTGGCGACGCTCTAGAGCTTCTGCCAGGCGGGTAGCGGCAGCAGCAAGTTGAGCCTGGGGATCGGGAGCGGGTGCGGAGATCGGGCGTTCGCCACGCTTCATGGCTTCAATGCCGCGCACGATCAGGAACACCACGAAGGCGATCACGATGAAATTAATCAGCGCCACGATTACAGCTCCTGCTGGCCAGGCGCTAATAGCGGATACATTGGCAGCTTTCAGGGCAGGAGCGAGCAGTGAGGTCATCACAAGACTGACGACCGCATCGACTACTTTGCCAAAAGCTCCACCGATAACCACGGCAACAGCGAAATCTACAACATTGCCTTTGTTGACGAAGTCCTTGAAGTCTGTGAGAAAATTGCTGCGGCGTTTCATTGAATTAGAAGAAGAATTTCAGGCCAATTTCAAAGCCATTTCGATAGCTGCTGTAGCCACTATCGGGAATGTCGCCAGTATTGTAGTTGATCCCCGCATACCGCCAGGAAATATTTAGATCTGTGTTGTTGCCCACAGCATAGCCAAGGCCAACTTGGGCGTTTCCGGAAAGATCTTCTGATCCACTTAGCCCAAAGCCACCGATGTCGGCGCGGGCAAATGCCCGTAAGCGGGGAGACATGAAAATCGTAGCCTGGGTTCCCAAAAGAGGTTGAACCCAGGTGCGTCCAAAGTTGCCTTGTCGTTGGAAACTGACTCGACCTCCACTGCCTTGAATCTGGGCTCCAACATCCAACTGGGCATCGATTATGCGTATGCCGGCATAGGGGATCAGGCTGAATTGCCCCGGCTTGCCCACCGCAGCTTCTCGATCCCCAAAGCGATAGCGCAGGGCAAGGTCGTAAATACCCTGAGTAGCTGTGACTTCAGCGCTCCCCGTGAAGATTCCACGCCGGCCGGTTGTTGATTCGTATTGCCCAAGTTTCACGTAATCCAGATCGACCAAAAGACCAAGGCGATCCTTTTCGATGCTGCCGCGTAGGGAGGTGGCCCACTTCAGCTTTGATAGAACATCACCAAGGTTTAGATCGGTGTCGGCACTGAAGTTTCTTGTCCCATTTGAGACGGTAGTTGTTCCAGTAGTGCTGATCGGCGCAAAGCCATATAGCTCGATAGTGCCCGCCCAAGGCGAGGTGGGTTGCGCTGGCTGGTTGCTGGAGGTAGCGGGAGACTCTTCGGTAGGTCGATCACCAGGAGCGGGATCAGACGGCTGTGCACGTAGTTCACTTGTTAGGCCACCGACCAGGGTGAGCCCTATCAAGATGGTTATGGCTTTGGTCCGGTGCATGGCTTGCATTTTTGCCATCAAAATAATTGGATCTGCCGCTGCTAGGGCGACAGATCCATGGTTTGTTAGCCGCTTAAACCGATCCGTATGCCACTTGGCAGGCGGCATTTAGTAGTTCGGCTTCTTCGGCGTTGCTGGGCTCTTGACCGTTGATTGTGCCCTGGTTGCAGTTGGCAGTCAGTTGGTAGTTGCTGCCATTGGCCTGCATTACAAAACTAACTGAATTGCTGCCGGATGGTTGAACAGTTCCGTATAGCAATTGGTAGTTTGTGTTGGGTACCACAATGTAAGTGGCATTGCTGCTAACAGCGTTGTCAACGGCGTTGTTGATAACTGCTGCAGTGGCGAGAGTTGCCACGCCCCAGGCCGCTGCCCGAGCACCCCACCAGCCCCAAGTTGGGACGGGCCAGCCGCCGTACCAGCCGTGGTTCCAGGGCCGCGCCACTCCCCATCCTGCCCTTGCCCAGCCGGGACGAACGTTGACATTATTGATATTGACGTTGCGGTTCCAGTTGCGATTTACATCCCGGTTTACGTTCCGGTTTACATTCCGATTTACGTCCCGGTTTACATTCCGGTTTACGTCCCGGTTGAGGTTGCGATTGCCATCGCGGTTGGCCATCCGGTCACCTCCCTGGCCAGCACCTGGTAGCTGTCGTGTGCCTGCCGCCGGTCGGTTAACGGCCGCTGGTCGGTTCAAGGAAGGTCCCCCGGCCCCACCTGCGCCAGCACCAACTCTTGCGTTGTTGCTCCAGCCACCTGCTGGTTTGGTCGAACCGCGGTTAAGGCCCGCTCCGGCATTGCTGAAGCCGCTGTTGCCACCGGCGCGCATGCCACTGCCACCTCCACGGGAGCCACCACCGCCACCGCCAAGGGACCCGCCTCGGGATCCGCCACCACCACCGCCGCCGCCACGGGATCCGCCACCACCTCCGCGCGCAAGCAGTTGGGCTGTGCCGCTATCCGGCATGGCGTTATTCATCATGGGCCTATCAATGGCAAACGCAGTGCCGATCGGTAGGGCCAACACTCCCGCCAGCGCCAGTCCCAGGCCGCTCCACGGTGTGTTCAGAGCACGGGTCATTTGCCCACCCCCTTGCAGCCGTCGTCGTAGCAGGTGAGATCTATGCGGCCATCAGCGCCGAACTGCACCTTGATCAGGTCGCGGCCTGCCATTGCGTCAGGGCGATCTTCCCTAACACTGTTGAGGTAATTGGGGTTGATCACGCACAGGTCACGCCCGTTGAAGCAGACCGTGTTCGTAGAGAAGCGGGCCGCTGCTGAGTCGAGGTTTTTCCAGGTTTTGGTGCTGTCAACCCAGACACTCATGCGTACTGGGCTATCGGTTACTCGAATTGTTTCGACGTTTTTGCCGATGCTGTGCCGGTAGAGGGTTGCATTGCCCTCGTTTACTGCTTCCACTACGCAGGCCTGCGGTTCACCGCCTTTGATGCTGCACTTGGTGTCGAGTTTGTAGAGGGTTTCTGTTTGGGCTAGGGCTGGAGCTGCAGCCAGCAGGCTCGCGGCAGCGGCCAGCAGGCCGATGCGGCTGCACATGGGGTTGCGGTTCAACATGAAGGGAAAATCCCCAACGTCGGTGGGTAGCAGTTCCAGGATGCCTACGGCCGAGGATTTTGGCTGCAAGTTGTTGCCCATAGCTACAAATTCTGACTTTGCGTGCGCTTCGTGATGCCATCGGTGAAAAAGTAGACAAAAAGCGTAATTGCAAGTGTGCTGGCCTGGAGCGCGCGCTCAGCTCGCTTGCAATTGCTAGTTGTTATTGAGAATCGCTTGCAAAAAGGCGGCGTTCTTGTTTAGGTTGCGAGTCATTCGCAATAAGCCTTCTGCTGCGGCCATGAGTTTTCGCTTCCTGCCCGCCGATTCCCTTGCCGCCGTGCGCATGCCGGTTGGGCAAACCGTGCTGCTAAACCCCGCCCTGCTCCCCTCTGGCAGCTGCATTGAGGTGCTGGACGGTGTGGCTCGCGTTTATTGCCCCTGCGAGGAAACCGAGGGGATGACTTTGGCTTTCCTGCAGGCGGGGGATCAGCTGTGCACCGAGCGCCTCTGCAGTGAGGGCGTCTGCGTTGAGGCGCTCACGCCTTTGAGTTTCCGCAGTGACGCCACGCTCCGACAGGGCGATGGCTTTGATGCCGTCAATGAATGGACCTTGCAGCTACTGCGCATCCGTCACTTAGGCAGCGCTGACCAGCGGCTACATGCATTGTTTGGTCTGCTGGTGCGCCGACTCGGTCGTCGCTGCGGTAGCTGGTGTGATCTGCCGTTTCGTCTCACCCATGAACGCATCGGTGAATTGATCGGCACCACCCGGGTTACCACCACTCGGCTGATTTCACGGATTCGCCAGGCCCAGCTGCTCGAGGCTCCCATTGGCGAGGTCGGCATGCGCCTGGCACCGGAACTAGTTGATTCCGCCCCTTTGGCTGCTGCCTGATTTAGTCGCGCTGCTCCAGGGTGGGCACTAGGGCAAGTGCCGCTAGCAAGCCAAACGCCATGATCATTACGGCGGGTGCCATTGCGGCACCCACCCTTTCGTCACTGGCGTATTGGAATACACGCACCGCCAGGGTGTCGAAATCGAAGGGCCGCAGGGCCAGGGTGATTGGCAGTTCTTTAACCACATCTACAAACACCAGCAGTGATCCCACCAGCAGTGGCCCCCGCAGCAGGGGCAGGTGAATCCGCCGCAATACCGCCAGCCAGTCGCAGCCCAGGCTGGTCGCCGTTTCGTCGATGCTTGGGGGTATGCGCTCAAGCGCAGCATCAAGCGCCTGCTTTGAAACAGCGATGAAGCGGTCGCCGTAGCCCCAGAGCAACAGCAGCACGGGGCTGAAGCCGAGGGGGCCGCCCAGCATGATCAGCCCCAGGGCCAGCACACTGCCGGGAATGGCGTATCCCAAGCCGGCGATAAAGCTGAGCTGTTGCACCAGCGGCTGGGGGCTCCAGCGCCGGCAGATGGCCAGCAGCAGCGAACCCAGGCAGGTCACCGCAGTGGCAATCAGGGCCAGACCGAGGCTGCGGCTTGCGAGCTGGCCCAGTTCTGCGAACGATTCGCTCTGCAGCCCTTGCCAGCCCTGCTGAATCCAGAGGGCGGGAATGGCCACAGCGATAAGGGGTGGCAGCACACAGAACAATTGGGCTAGGGCGGCGCGCCAGCCCGCCAAATGCCAAACATGGGCGCTGCCCGTTCCGCCTTCCAGGTTCCAGCGCCGACTGCGTTGGCGCAATTGACGTTCGCTGGCGATTAAAACCGCCACGATCGCCAGAGCCACCAGTGATAGCAACGCCGCACCCTGGGGATCGCCATCCACCTGCCAGCGATCGAGGATGCCGGCCGAGAGGCTGGGCACGCCAAGCAGCCGCACGGCGCCGAGATCGTTCACCACCTCCATGGCGCTGAGGGCAATGCCGGCGCCGATCGAGGGCAGGGCAATTGGCAGGGCGACGCGAAAAAAACTTCTCCAGGGGCCCACGCCAAGGCTGCGGCTGGCTTCCAGTAGCCGCCTGCCACTAACAGAGAAGCTCTCGGTGCTCAGCAGAAATACATAGCTGTAGTTAGCCAGGGTGAGCAGCACGATGGCCCAGCCCAGGCCATGGATGCGCAGGCCCCGGTAGCTGCCCCAGTCGATCAGGCTGGCGGCCAGCAGGTAGGCAGGGAAGGCCATTGGCACCAGTTGGGCGATGCGCAGCCAGCGGCGGCCTGGGAAGCGGCAAACCGCGGTGAGCCAGCCGATGGCAGTTCCCACAACGGCACCTAAGAGACCCTCCCCTGCAACCAGCAGCAAGGTGCCCCGCACCTGTCTGAGATCGTCAAATCCCAGCTCCAGCCTGCTTTCGCCCCTGTTGATCAACACGTCTTTCACCAGGGTGAGCAGGGGCAATAGGGCGAGCCCACTCGCCAAAATCACAACCAGTAAGAGCCAGGTCCGGCTGCTGGAGCGGCCCGGTCCCTGCTCTGGGGCGCCCGGTCCCTGCGCGGGGGCGCCTTGTCCTTGCCCTGGGGCGCACTGGATCGTGGAGGGCGTCAACGCGATGCCAAGTCGTTACTCCCAGCCAGCCTGCGTCATCAGTTGCACCGCTTCGCGGTTGCGGCGGCCCAGCTGCTCCATGGACACCGGTGAAGCCTTAAAAGTGCCGAATGCCTTCAGGGTCGGGTTGTTGCCCCAGCCCTTGAGGGGGTATTCGTTGTTGGCGGCGGCGTAGCCCTCTCCTGATTGGGGCGAAACTAGGAACTCCAGCAGACGTTGCGCACCCTCGGGGTTGCGGGAGCTACGGGTGACGCCACCGGCCGAAATATTGACGTGCGTGGGGTTGGGCCACACAACTTTCAGCTTCGCAGCGGTGCTGCGCTCAGTGCTGTTCTTGTCTTGCAGCATGCGCGCTAGGTAGTACTGATTGGCTACAGCAGCGCCGCATTCTCCCTGTCCCACGTCCCGCAGCATGGGGGTGTCTGAGGTAAAGAAGGGCCTTTTGGTGTTGGCGAGCATGCCCTGCAGCCATTGCCGGGTGGCAGGTTTGCCGCGCCGCACCAGCTCATCGGCCGTGAGCGACTGGTTGTAGACGCTGGCGCGGTTGCGTAGGCAGAGCTTGCCTTTGAGCTCCGGACGGCTGAGGTCGGAGTAGCTGCGGATCAGGCCGGGCTTCACGATTGCTGGGTTGACCATTACGGGGCGGGCCCGGCGGGTCAGGGCAAACCACTGGCCTTTGGGGTCCCGCAGGTTGGCCGGCACGTCCTTGTTGAGTTCAGCGGAGCGAATCGACCTAAACAGATTGGCCTCCTGGGCTCGGTAAATTCGGGCCGCATCCACCAGTACCAGCAAGTCGGCTTTGCTGTTGTTGCCCTCGCTCTTCAGGCGCTGGATCAGCTCGTCATCTTTACCCTCCAGCAGGTTCACCTTGATGCCGGTGCGTCGGGTGAACTCGCTATAGAGCTGTTTATCAGTGTTGTAGTGGCGTCCGGAATAGACATTCACTTCCTGGGGGCGGTTCTGGGCCATGCCCGCTACCCCGATGGCACCAGCAAGGGTGGTAGCGGCCAGGGCACAAAAGCCAAGGTGTTGGCCCCAGGGGCGTGAGCCTAGGCGGCTAGCGCTGGGTGGGTGAGTCACGTTTGAAATGGATCTGGCGTCGACAATGCACTCAGGCTACGAACGCTCACGCCTGCCCCCTGTGATCAATGCAAGCCTTGGACGTAACTATTGCTACGCCCAAGGTGGATTTGCTTCTAGATCAGAAGCGGAACTGGGTTTGAATCACTCCACCCCAGAGATCTTTGTCATTCACCTGGTTAGAACTGTTGGTGATATAGAAGAGCCCTGGAGTGATTGAGATGTTGTCAGTTACCTGGAACTTGTAGAAGAGCTCAAGAGAGAGGGGATCATCTACACCGCTTCCAGCATTGGGGTTCTGGCCAATTGCCACACCGGCGATGTTGCCCCTAACGAAGGCATCATCCCACTGCAAGCCGACGTACCAGGACTGGGAATCGGCGGCTCCAGCTACGCCCCCGGATACATCAGTGAAGCCATAACCAGCGCTTATCGAGGGGATGATGCCGCTTTCAAGGGGCTGCCAGTAGCCAGCTACGGAGAAACTGTTGGAGCTCTGGCCAGAGCTCAGGTTGCTGTTTGCTTTGCCGTTGGCATTGATGGTGCGGGTGCCGGTGGTGCCGTTGCGGTAGGCGATGGCTGCTCCCCAGTTGGGGGCCTTGTAGCCGATCTGGGCCGTGGTGTTGAGGCTGCCATCGCTGTCGAAGATGCCCTCGTTTGAAATCTCACCATCCTGGGCGATGTAGTTGAGCGAGGCGTTCCAGAAGCCCTTCCCTTTCGCTACCTGTTGCTTCCAAACAGCGCCAAATCCCTGGCCGGTCACTTTGTTGTATGCACCAGGGGTGCCAGCCACGGCAAAGAAATCGAGCAGCTGGGAGCGGTAGGCGGTGGGGATGAAGGCGAGAATTTCAGTGTTGCGCACCAGGGCACCGGCGGTAAGCGTGAATTGCTTGCCCACCGGGAACTGGTAATAGAGGCGATCGATCGACAACGTATCGATGCCACCAACGCCTGATGCTCCCGCATTAGTGCTGGAGGCCTTGTCCAACTTGAACAGACTGTCTCCAGCGTTGAAGGGGCTGAAGGCCGTGAAATTCCCAGAGCGCAGGCGGGTTCTGAGCAGGTCCTTGCCGGTGAAGCTGGTGTCCAGATTCAGGCGCAGGTCATAATTGAAGGTGGCGCGATCCTGCCTGCCAACAGCAACGGGAGGAGTTCCCACCTTCGTGTCCGAGTTGTAGTCGGGTACTCCTCCCAGGATGAAGTTCACCTCGCCCTTGAGCTTGGTGGTGGTGGAAAACTGCTGGGCCTCCAATGTGCCCACCTTGGCCTCAAGTCCGTCGACGCGGCCCTTCAGCACCGTTAGTTCCTTCTTGAATTCATCCATCAACCTCTGCAGTTCGTCGGTCACTTCGGTGACACGGTCGAGGCAGGCATTCAAAAGGGCTGCTGCCTCGTAGCGGGTCATGGCCTGGCCACCCTTGTAGGTCCCGTTCGGATAGCCGGCCACGCAGCCGTACTTTTCCACCAAGTTGGTCAGTGCTTGGTAAGCCCAGTCGGTAGGCCTTACTTCGGAAAATTGGTTGACGCTGGTGACCTGGTTGCGCGAGCGCCAAGCCTTGAGCTCGTCAATTTCTTGTTGCTCCATGTAGTCATTGATTGCCTCCCTGCCATTCAGCGACGAGATTTCATTGGCAAAGGCGGTGTCTGGGGCGGCCAAGGCTGGCAAAACTACGCCAAAAATTGCAGGGGCCAGCAATAGGCGATGTAACTGATTCATGGACTCCTCACAACAGAAGTTTGTTGATATCCACTGGGGACTCAACAAGCCATACTTCTATTTGATTGAGTCGGTGGGCATGAAGACTATTGATTCAGAATGATGTAGTCAATGTCACCGGTTGTGCCTGACGCGCACTGGGACCAGCACGGGCTGCATCAGGCCACCACCACCGTTGTCATCATCTGAATCAGTGGCGAGCCAAAAAGCCAAGCCAAACAAGGCGACAACGCCGGAGAAAAGGATTGGCTCGGCCATGGCGTTTGATTTCGCTTTGATAAGCGTAGCTAGCTCAGCAAGGTGCTTGTGTAACAAAAGTGTCCGCTTAGGACGGTTCTCACGCCAACTGCGCAAGTGCTAGCAGCGCTCCGCCGATGCAGAGAGCACCTGCCAAGCGCCGCCCCCAGCTGGGGGCTAGTTGGCGAATCACGGCGAAACTTGCACCCACCACGGCCGCTGAGCTGAGACTTGCCCCTAGCCACCAGCCCAGCAGATCTGCGCTGCTGCCTGTGGCTTCCTGGCCATGCAGCATGGCGTGAATAGCCACTCCTCCTGCCAGCACTACGGCCAGCAGCTGGCCCTGGCGTGCAGCCAGCGCTAAGCCAAGACCAGACACCATCAAGGCTGCTAACACCTCAGCTCCTGGCAGGTTGCCCCCTAAGGCCCCATACAAGCCGCCAGAAATCGCTGCAGCCAGGGCCACCAGCAATAGGGATGGGCCTGCCAAGGCGGCAGCGCCTCCAACGCCAAGCAGTAACAGCAAGTGGTCTAGCCCAAGCAGCGGGTGGCTTGCTCCTGCGGCCAGGCCAGCGCCTGCCAAGCCATGGGCACCTGCTGGCAGGGTCGACAACAAGCTGAGGGCCAAGCCAGCGGCGGCGGCCGGGGCCAGTTGGCGCAGGGTGGTGGACATCATGAAACTGGCTGAATCCTCTGAGTCAGTATCCCGTTCAAGCGAAGCCCTTGCCGGAATCTTTGGCAACGCACACCTGCAGTTGCCGGCGCAACAGGGCGTGGTCGAGATTTTTACCGATCAGCACGATCTGGTTCTTGCGTCCTGAGCCCTCTGGCCAGTCGGAATCGTCGATCGAGAAGCGCTTGCCAGCCAGGTGGAACACATGGCGGCGCTCACTTTCGTTGAACCAGAGGATCCCCTTGGCGCGAAACACTTCGGCTGGCAGCTGGTTGTCGAGAAAGTTCTGAAACTTGCGTAGGGCGAAGGGCCCCTCCGCCGCAAACGACAACGAGGTGAATCCCTCGATGGCGGCGTGGTCGGGGTGATCGGCGTGATTGTGGTTGTGGTGATTGTGGTCGTGGTGATCGTGCTTGTGATCGTGATGATCGTGGTCGTGATCGTGGTGCTCGTGTTCGCAGTGGCCGTGGTCGTGATCGCAGGAGCTGTGGTCTGGCTCGGCGCTGAGCTGCTGCTGGGCAACAATTTTGTCGCTTTCGAACAGTCCCACGCTGAGCAGTAGCGGCAGGGGCACTTCGCCCTTCACCGAGCGCAGGATGCGGGCATCGGTCTTGATCTCCCGCAACTGGGCCTCCAGGGCAGCCAGCCGCTCCTCAGCTACCAAGTCGCATTTGTTTAGCAACAGCATGTCGCTGTAAACGATCTGGGCCCGGGCCACTTCACCCTCCAGCAGCTCGTCGCTGAAGTTCTCGGCGTCTACCAGGGTGATGATCGAGTCGAGCCTGGTGGTATCTCGCAGGTCGCTGCCGAGGAAGGTCATGGCCACCGGCAGGGGATCGGCCAGGCCGGTGGTCTCCACCACCAGATAGTCCACCGGATCGGGGCGCTCCAGGATGCGATACACCGCCTCGAGCAGTTCGCCGTTGATTGAGCAGCAGATGCAGCCGTTGCTCAGCTCCACCATGTCTTCGCCGGTGGCAACAATCAGGTCGTTGTCGATGCCGATTTCACCGAATTCATTGACCAGCACGGCGGTTTTGACCCCCTGCTGATTGCTGAGAATGTGGTTGAGCAGGGTGGTCTTACCCGCCCCCAGAAAGCCGGTGAGGATTGTCACGGGCAGGCCCGTGGGGGTGGCACTGGCGGTCATGGAGTGGGGCATGGCTTGGCTGTGATGACACTAGGAACCCGTTGCCGCAATCCATTGGGCAGGGGTTGGCTCGGCTCAGAACTGGAAGCTGGTTTTGATCAGGGCACCGAATTGATTGGCCTCGCCCCCATTCCCGCCAGGGTTGTTGAGCACGAAGATTGCCGGGGTCACGGAGATGGCGTCGGTGAGCTGCCACTGATACCACCACTCCCAAGCCCATACGCCGGATTCGCTGGCAGCCCCATTGCGGGTGGCGGTTGCAAAGGCGGGTTGGCCCACTCCCATGCCAAAGCTGTTGCCCTCAGCCAGCACATCGCTCCATTGCAGGCCCACCATCCACGACTGGCTGGTGCGCAGGTCTGAGCCGGAGCTGCCGTTGACGCCGTAACCAGCGCTGAGCGAGGGGATCCAGCCGCTCTTGGCCGGCTGCCAGAAGCCGCTGATGCCAAAGGCATTGGTGTTGACGTCGTTCTCTTCGATCTGGGTGGTGATGAAGGGGGTGGCACCCGGCACACCCACGCCTGCCTCTATATAGGAGTAGATCGCTGCGAGGCCCCAGTTTTCCTGGCCGTAGCCCAGCTGCACGGTGCTGGTGCCTGCTGAAGTGCTGCTGAATAGGCCCTGGGAGGAATCGGCCCCGTTGGCCGCCACGTAGTTAGCGCTCACACTCCAGCCGTTGTCTTGCCACCAGAGGCCAAAACCGGGGCCGAGGTTTTTGTTGTAGGCCAGTGGCGCCCCATTGAGGGTGAGCACGTTGAGGATGGTGTCGCTGGGATAGGCGCTGGGCCAGAGGGCGAGCATGTCCTCCTGGCCCACCCGGCCGCCGATCGTGGCGGTGAACTGACCACCGATCGGAGACTGCCCAAGCGGGAACTGGTAGAAGAGCTTGTCGATGCCCACCATGTCGGGGCCGCCCTCCTCCTGGAAGGCGATCTCCAGGGTGGAGAGGCCGCCACCGAAGGCATTGCGATCGCCATCGAAGTTGCCAGCCCGCAGCACCGTGCGCAGCAGATCCTTGCCGCTGAAGCTGGTGTCGAGGTTGAGCTGCAGGTCGTAGTTGAACGTGACCTGCTCACCGGCGGGGTTGTTGCTCACCCCACCCACCACAAAGGTGGCCAGGCCGGAGAGCTTGGTGGTGGTGGAGAACTGACTGGCTTCCAGTTCCCCAGCCTTGGCCTCGAGGCCATCGACGCGGCCCTTGAGGATGGCGAGTTCCTTCTCGAACTCCGCCATCAGGCGCTTGAGCTCGTCGGTGACTTCAGTGACGCGATCGAGACAGGCGTTAAGCAGGGCGGCGGCCTCAAAGCGGGTCATGGCCTGCCCACCTCTGAAGGTGCCGTTGGGGTAGCCGGCCACGCAGCCGTAACGCTCGACCAAGTTGCTGAGGGCCTGGTACGCCCAGTCGCTCGGGCGCAGATCGGTGAATTGGCTGATGCTGGTGACTTGCTCCTGGCTGCGCGCGTAATGGTTGACGCGCTCAAGGTTGAGCTCGGCTGCTGCAGCCGCGTTAGGCGTCAGCAGGCCCAGGACTGCCGGTGCAGCCATTAGTTGTCGGATCGATGCCATTCCGTTGATTACCCAGGCTTGTGGAGGCCGCCACGAGGGACGCTCCAGGAATGATAACGGTTCTCATTCATGTTTTGATCAAGTCGCGATCCGGTCGCGATCCACGCTTCCGCCCTTGTTGTCCCCTTGTTTCAGTGAATCGCCTGCCAGCTTTGGATCAGGGCCTGTTGGCTGGCCCGGTCACAGCGGCCCTGAAGGCCGTTCACGATCAGGCATGTGTTGGCGCTGAGGGTGGCCACCAGGCTGCTGGCGGAGCCATCGCCCGCTGGAGCCAGGCCGTCGGCCACCAAGGGCTCGGCTGAAAGGGGAACGCCGCTGAGGGAGCTGATGCGCTGCAGGGCCTTGCTGGGCGGCAGTTGTTCGCTGAACAGCATCGGAACCTGCTCCTGCTTGAGCTGCTGCACCACGGACTGGAAGGCCTGGGGCCGCAGGTTGTCGCTGCTGCTCATGGAGTCGACAAGGGGCAGCTCCTGGAGCCCGTAGGCCCGCGCCAGGCTGGCGAAGGCGCGGTGCCCGCTGGCCAGGGGCCGGGCCACGGGGATGGTGGAAAACTGTTGGCGGTTCCAGCGGTCGAGCTGGCCGAGCACGGTCGTCATCGCCCTGGCCCGGGCGGTGATGCGGGGGCTGGCAGCGGGTTTGAGCTGCTCGAGCTGCTTGGCCACCAGCTGCACCATGGCGCTGGCCTGGCCGGGGTCGTGCCAAACGTGGGGATCCCGATCGCCGTGATCGTGGAGATCGGCGTGGGCGTGGCCAGCGGCGTGCCCTTCCTCCTGGTGGTCGCCTTGGCTGTCCTGCAGCACTTTGAGTTCGGGGCTCCCCGGGACGGCCCGCTCGGCCACCGCCACCGCCTTGCTCTGCTCAGCCAAGGAGGGGGTGAGGCCATACCCATTGATTAGCACCAGCTGGGCCTGGCTGAGGTCGCGGCTCTGCTGCGGTGTCAGCCGGAACTGGTGCGGGTCATCTCCCGGTTGCAAGAGGCAGCGCACCCGCAGGTCGTCTGCGGCTAGGCGCTGGGTGATGTCACAGAGCACGCCATCGCCGGCGATCACTTCGGCGGGTGGGGTGGATCCGCAGCCGGCCAGGGCCAGAGGCAGCGCCAGAGCAACGGTGAGGCGGAGTGGCGTGTGCGATCGGTGCGTCATAGAGACAGACCAGCCAGTCCCAAAGTTTGTTGAATGATAATGGTTCTCAAGTTGTACCGGCTGCCCGCGGCTGGTGCTGGGGTGGCTGCTGATGGTGCATGGGTGGCTGTTGAAGGTGCGAGGACGGTGGGCCACGCAGAATCCACGGGTTTGCGTTCCCCCCGCCATGACCAGGCCTCACGCCTTGCTGATGGCCGGAGTGCTGCTCGTCTTCTATCTGGATGGCTTTGTACTGGGGGCGCCCGTGGCGCTGCTGCTGGTGTGGGTTCTGCTGGGCGTGGTGGTGCTGGTTGGTTTTCTGCGGCATGCCGGCCATGGCCCTGCCGGCAGGGTTCAGTGGCCAGCAGTGGCCCTGGCGGCCCTGGCCGCCCTCGGGGTGCTGGCCCTGACGCGCGGCGCCTCTGCCTCGGTGGTGCTGGCCACCGCCCTGGTTGGGGTGGCCGGTGGAGCGCTGGAGGCTGCAGGCCGATCCAGGCACCGCTGGCAAGGGGTGGCAGCCCCGGTGTATTGCGGAGCCTTTGCCGGCATGACCTCCCAGCTGGTGCTGGGCCATCCGGCCTGGGTTGTTCTGGCAGGGGGCCTAGCTGGGCTGGTGTTGTCGGTTCTGAGCGACAGCTGGAGCGGCATCGGCGGCAAGCTCGGCACCACCGCATTCCTGGGGGTGGTTGGCGTCATGGGCCTGGCCGTGGCTGCTGGCGCCATGGGCTCGGGCGCCAGCCTGCATCCCTTCACTGCCGTCGAGCGCAGCTTGGTGCTGATCCTGTCACTGCTGTCTCCGCTGGTGACCCACGCCCTCAGCTACCGCTTGGGCCTGGGTGTGGTGCTCGGCTCGGCCCTGCCCTCGATGCTGCTGGCCATCCTGCTGGGGGCTCTGCCAGCTGCCCTCCAGCTGGAGCCGGTGCCCCTGAGTGATGCCTGGCTGGGCGCCAGTTTCGTCGGCATGACAGCTCCAGAGCAGCTCGCCCCGCGTCCGGTGCCCCTGCTGCTGGCGATGGGCCTGCTGTTCGCCCTGCTGAGCTTCAGCTTCGCTCCGCGATTGGCGGGGATCGGCGGAGACCTCGGGGTCACGGCGGCGGTGTCGGTGTTTGCCGTGCTGGGAGCGCGGGTGCTGGTGCTCGACCGTCGTTAGGTTTGCGGTTGCCCTGACGGTGTTGCGTGTCGCTTGAGGTGAGTGAGCTGCGGGTGCGCCGCGGCGGCGAGCTGGCTCTCGACGGTGTGGCTTTTGAGCTCGAGCCCGGCACGCTCACCGCCCTGGTGGGCCCCAACGGCGCTGGCAAAAGCACCCTCCTGCAGGCCATTGAGGGTCAGCTGCCAATCGAGAGCGGTTCGATCCGGCTCGATGGGGTGCCCCTCACCTTGGCCCTGGCGCGGCAGCAGTTGGCCTTGATGCCCCAGCGGGGGGAGATCGCCTGGCACTTTCCGATCACTGTGCGGGAGTTGGTGGCCCTGGGGCGGATGGCCGCCAAGCGTCCTGGCTGCTGCGATGTGGAAGCCGCCCTGCAGCGGGTGGGCCTGGCCGGGTTGGCGGGCCGGCGCCTGGATCAGTTGTCCGGTGGCCAGCAGCAGCGAGCCCTGCTGGCCCGCACCCTGGTGCAGCCAGCCAGGCTGCTGTTGCTGGATGAGCCCTGCGCTGCCATCGACCCCCCTTCACGCACCCAGCTGCTCAAGGTGATGGGCCAGCTGCGCGATGCCGGTCTCACCCTGCTGGTGAGCAGCCACGACTGGGGCCGCGACCTCGACGCCTACGACAGGGTGCTGGTGCTCGATCGCTCCCTGCTCGCCGACGGCAGCCCCCAGCAGGTGCGCCAGGCCCTCGGCGACCTGCGGGTAGGCAACCACTGCTGCGGTTGATGGCCTGCTGCTGCTAGCTGGGCTGGCGCTAGCTGGCCTGGCGCTGTTGACAGCTTCCGCAGAGCCCGAAAAATTCCAGGGTGTGAAATAGCAGCTGGAAGCCTGCGCTCTGGCCGCCGTCTAGGTGCACGTCGTGCATGGGGCAGTTATTAAGAACCACCGTGGCGCCGCAGTCGACACAGGTGAGGTGGTGTTCGTCGCGCTCTGTGGGGGCGAACAGAGCCTCGCCGCTGGGCAGGTGGCGGCAGCGGATCCAGCCCCGCTGCTGCAGCTGGCGCAGGTGGCGGTATACCGTTGCCAGCCCCATGGGCTGGGAGCCTTGGCGCAGCAGGGCGTGCAGGTCCTGGCCGGAGAGTTCCCGGTCGGCTTGGCGCAACGCCGTAAGCAGCAGCTGCTGGCGGTCGCTTGACGCGGCAACCTGGGTGGGCATGGCCAGAGTGGCTGGGGCGTAGTGCGCTGATCCTATGGAGACTCTTTGGTGGCTGCTGCCCCTGGTGCTGGCGCTGGTGATCGGCGGCCTCTGCCCATTGGCCGGCACCTTGCTGCTGGTGCAGCGGCGCCTGTTCCTGGCAAATCTCGTGTCGCACGCGGTGTTGCCGGGTTTGGCCCTGGCGCTGGCTCTGCGGCTTGATCCGGGCCTCGGTGGGGTGATCAGCGGCCTAGCCGGTGCCCTGTTGGCGGAGCGGCTCAGCCGTGGTGATCGTTCTGGGGAAGGGGGCGATGAGGCGGTGCTCAACACCGTGCTGGCTGGCTTTCTCGGTTTAGGGGTGCTGTTGATTCCCCTGCTGCACATCCGGGTCGATCTGGAGGCGGTGCTGTTTGGCGATCTGCTGGCCGCCGCTCCTGCCGACCTGCTGCGCAGCCTGCTGGCCCTGGTGGCAGTGCTGCTGCTGCTCGCTTGGCGCTATCACCACTACGTGTATCTGGGGGTGGATCCCCTCGGCGCCGCCAGTGCTGGTTTGCCGGTGCAGCGGCTGCGGCTGCTGCTCACCCTGGTGACTGCCTTCACGGTGGTGAGCGCCATGACCGCCGTGGGGGTGGTGCTGGTGATTGCCTTGATGGGTGCTCCGGCCCTAGTGGCTTTGGCTGGAGCCGCCAGCCTGCGCCAAGCCCTCTGGCGCTCAGCCCTGGTGGGTATGGGGATCAGCGGTGGCGGCTTTCTGTTGGCGATCCAGCCAGCTGTGAACCTGCCGCCCGGTCCCTTGATCGGGGTGCTGTGCATGGGCCTGCTGCCCCTGGCCTCCCTGCAGCACCGGCGTCTATCAGCCAGCGGGTAGCCACAGGGCCAGGCGCACCTGCTTGGCCAGGGGTTGCAGGCTGAGGCTGCTGCCATCTACCAGCACCGGCTTGGCGTGGCTGCCAGAGCGCAGGGTGAGCAGCAGCTGCTGGCGGGTGGGATCAAACAACATCGGCGCTCCCGGCTCCACCTCCCAGCCCTTCAAGGAGCGTTGCTTGAGCAGTTGGCCGCGGCGATCGAGGGCCAGAATCAGGGGCTGGGATCCCTGCGCCCAGTTGCTCACTACCAGCCAGACCCGATCCCCACCCCGGTCGCAGGCGCTGGCCAGGACGGCTTCGCTGCCGATCCAAAGCTGCCGCGGCGGTTGGCCCGGCTCCACCAGCTCAAGGGAGCGCCGGTAGTCGGGCCAGTGCCGCACCAGCAGGGCGCGGCCGCTCACGGGGCAGAAACTGCTGAGCTCCCTACTGCCAGGCAGCAGCTGGCGCCGTCGGGGTTGCCCCGGCAGGTTGTGCAGGGTGAGGCCTTCAAGCTCAGGCACCACCACCCCGCCTCCCTCGGGGAGCAGCTGCATGGGGCCAGAAGCAGAGTGGGGCAGAGGCCATTGGCGCCCCTGGGCGGTACGCACACTGGTGCTCCCCGGATCCAGGGCGGTGGTGGACGATTGCACCAGCAGGTCGCCGCGTCGGTTGCTGCTCAGGTGGGCAAACAGCAGGGCTGCGTCGTCTAGGGGTTGAAGCCCACCCGCCACCGGTTCCGAGAGGCGCCGCGGTTCGCGCACCAGGTTGTGTTGCTGCAGCGGCAGCAGCCAGAGACGGTGGCTGCCCATGCCATCACCACTGAGCACGGCCACACCGGCACCGTTGCCGAGGGGCTGCACTTGGGCCAGCTGCGGCCACACCGGGGTCAGCGCCTGCCAGCTGCCATCGCGCCGTTGCAGCTGCAGCTGTTCGCCGCCGGCCACGGGCACCACCGCCAGCAAGCGCGGCCGGGGGTCCCAGTGCCACTGCTGGCGGCCCAGGGGCAGGTTGCGGCGGTCGACCCCTGCCAGCAGCAACCGCAATGGTCCGGGGATGGTTTGGCCTGGAAGCAGTAGCAGGCGCAGGGGGTTGCTTTCCCCCAGCCACATCCAGGCCAGCTGGGGTTGCAGGCTGCTGGAGCCCACCAGGCTGGATCTGCGCATCGGTCGGCTGAAGCGCAGGTCCAGGGCTGCTGGACCGGAGCTGGCGCTGCTGGATTCCAGCTCCAGCAGTCGTGGTGGGCGTCGTAGCAGTAGTTGTTGCTGCAGCAAGGCCAGGGCGAGTCCTGCCGCCAGCACCAACGTGATCCGTTGCCCCGTTGCCGTCATGGTTCCAGGGGGCGCTTGGGCCGGGCAATCGGAGTGATTCGCTGCGCTACTACCACGCTGCGGCTCTGGCCGTTGCGTTCTTCAATAGCCATGGTGCCTTCCACCGCCAGCCATTGATCCGCCCGGGGCATCCGGCCCGCCGGCCAGCGCACCGGCAGGCCCACCGGGGTGGCATCGGCGAGGCAACAGCGCACCAGCAGCCTGGCCAGCTGGGGGGGCTCACCTGGCTGGGGCAAGACAAAGCCGCTGATCCGCACGGGATCACCCGCGTAGAGGCTGGGGTCGGGTTGGCTGCGTAGCAAGCGCACCCAATCGGTGAGGCTGCGCTGGGCTGGCGGCAGCACGAAGCTCAGCTCAGTCTCATCGCCCAGCTCGGCGGGCCGGTTGGCGGCCAGGGTGCTGAAGGAGGGGTTGGGGGGAATCGCTAATACCAGCAAAGCCACTGCGGCGCTCAGCCACCAGGTTTTGGGGATGGCTTGGCGTCGCGATGGGGCTGGACTTTCCCGGCCCCTTAGCGCCAGTTCAGCCAGCAGCAGGCCCGCCAGCAGCAGCAATGCCACACCGCTCAGCGCCACCAGTGGGTGGAAAACGCCGCTGAGCAAGAGATCCAGCCTGCCGCTGAGGCTGCTTTGCAGCAGCACGGCTCCCCAGAGCCCCAGGGCGAAGGCGCGCATCACAGCAGCAGCAAATTGACCCATTGCCCCAGCACCAGCACGGCCACCGCTGCGGCGGCACTGGTGAGGGCGATGGCCTTGGGCTTAAACAGCACCCGGAACAGTCCCAGCAGCTTCAGGTCGACCACCGGGCCCAGCACCAGAAAGGCCAGCAGCGCTCCCGGGGTGACCTGGGCAGCGAAGCCCAGGGCGAGGAAGGCATCAACGCTGGAGCAAACCGAAACCACCACCGCCAGCAGCATCAGGCTCAGCACAGAGATGGTTGGTGCTCCCCCCACCGCCAGCAGCCAGTTGCGCGGCAGCAAGGTTTGCACCGTGGCGGCGATGGCACAACCCAGCACCAGCAGGGCGGCCAGATCGAGAAATTCGCGGCTGCCGTGCTGGAGCACCTCCTGCAAGGGCGGCCGCGCCACCTGGACGGGCTGCACCTTGGCGCCTATGGCACCTACAAGCCCGCTGCGACGCTCCAGCAGCCCCACCTGGGCCAAGGGCTGGCTCAGCCGCCGTTCTTCGAGCAGCACTGGATCTAGTAATTCGGCCTCGGGCAGCAGGCGCAGCACCGTGGCCAGCAGCACCGCCAGCAGCAGGGCTGCTCCGGGGCGGGCCGCCAGCAGCCAGGGCTGGTTGGGGAAGGCTGCCCAGGTGCTGGCCAGCACGATTGGATTCAGCACCGGCGCGGCAAACAAAAAGCCCAGGGCCGTGCCAACCGGGGCACCACCGGCCAGCAGCCGCCGTGCCACCGGCACGTTGCCGCATTCACAAGCGGGTAGGGCAAAGCCAAGGGCGGCACCGGTGAGGGGCCCCAGCAGGGGGTGGGCGGGCAACTGCCGCAGCCAGGCACCTCCAGGGGCCAGCCAGCGGGCCAGGCTGGCGATACCGACGCCAATCAGCAGAAACGGCAGGGCTTCGAGCAGCAGACCCTGAAAAATCGCCCAGGCGGTGGCCAGCTGTGCCAAGAGCAACCCGCAGGGATGGACATCATGGATGCTGATTCAGGGTCTTCGGCTTTGCGCAGCTGGGGGTGGCTCGAGCTCGGGATGGGGGGCGCAGGGCATCCACAGCGAACCCATCGCATGAACGCCGTTGCAGCCCATCTGTTTGGCTTTGATCAGGGCTTCCTGCTTGCTTGGGTAGGCGTAGAGGTTTGGGGAATGGGTTCTGGTGGCCGCTTGGTGGTGCTGGTGGGGGGAGCTAGCTCCAGCGTTCCAGATGCCCATCACGTTGACGCCAGCCACAACGATGCCCATCCCCACCACGCAGATATTGATCACCCCCATGCCCACGGCACCGAGGCTCAGCAAGCCCATCGGCACGACCCCAATGCTCACGACCCCCATTGGCACGATGCCGATCGAGATGATGCCCTGGGGGGCGATGCCGATGGCCAGCAGTTTGGGTTTGTCGCCGCACTTGGCCATCAGTGGGCCGGCGTATGGCTGCCAGAGCCATCGGTGTGTTTGGTGCAGGGCATCCATTGATCGCCCATCTGGTGCGCTCCGGTGCAGTGGAAATGCTTGGCTGCTTTTTCGGCCGCGGCTTTAGTGGGGTAAAGCGCCTGAACTCCACCACTAGTTCGAGTGGGCTCAGCCAGGGCAGTAGTGGGCAGCAACAGGGCAGCAGTTAGTAGGAGGAGCAAGCGGCCCATCGGGCGGTGGCGGTTCATTGAGGCGCAAGATAGGAGCCCCGAGCCCCTGGCCCAGTCATTGCTGGCTTGATGTCAGGGTTTGAACCACCCGGGCAGGGCTTCAAAACAGGCGGCATTTTTCTCGTTTTCCCTCGCCTCCACCTTCCAGCAGCAGCTGCGGCCGCTGTCGCGGCCGTGCAGCAGTTCGTTGGCCCAGCCCCACACCAGCTCCGCGCTGGCCTCCATGCCCACATTGGCCATCACGCGCAGGTCGAGGGCGCCCTGGTCGTGCAGCTGGCGCCAGGTGGAGAGGAGGGGGTCATCGGCATTGGCCAGAAAGGTGTGGTCGAATTGATCTGCCAGCCGTGCTTCGAGCTCTTTCAGGCTGGAAAAATCCACCACAAAGCCACAGTCGTCGAGTTCATTGGCCCGAAACCAGAAGCTAAAACTGCGGCTGTAACCATGCACGAAGCGGCAGTGGCCCTGGTGGCGCCATTGGCGATGGCAACAGGGATAACCGCTGAAGGTTTTACTGCAGCTGTAGGCCGGAGTGGGCATGGGTGAGGATCGGGACAGCAGCAGCGCAAGGGCCTTGTCAGCAGTATTTCAGCCCCCAGACCCTCAATTCATTGGGGCCTTGCGCTTCAACGAAGCTGGTTTGATTCCCGCGGTCGCCCAGGACTGGCTCGATGGTGCCGTGTTGATGGTGGCCTGGATGAACCAGGAGGCGATCGAGCGCACCCTCGCCAGCGGCGAGGTGCACTACTGGAGCCGCTCGCGCCAGGAGCTATGGCATAAGGGGGCCACAAGCGGCCATATCCAGCAGCTCAAGGGCCTGCGCTACGACTGTGACGCCGACGTGCTGCTACTCAGCATTGAGCAGAGCGGCGATGTGGCCTGCCACACCGGCGCCCGCAGCTGCTTCTACGACAACGGTCCTGAGCCCACGGCCGGGGGCCCATCGGCCGCTCAGCCGCCGGCAGATGTCTGCACCGAACTCATGCGGGTGATCGAAGGGCGCCGCGACCTGCCCGAGCCCGGCAGCTACACCAACAAATTGTTGGAGGGGGGCGACAACCGCATCCTCAAGAAGATTGGGGAGGAGAGCGCTGAGTTTGTGATGGCTTGCAAGGACGACAACGGCGAGGAGATCGCAGGCGAAGCCGCCGACATCGTTTTCCACTTGCAGGTGGCGCTTGCTCACCACGGAGTCAGCTGGCGGCAGGTGCAGCAGGTGCTGGCCGCCCGCCGCGGCGCGCCCCGGCGGGACTGAGGGCCGCCTCAGCCTGTGCTGAGCATGGCCGCAGCAATCCAGATCACCAGGCCGGTGAGCACGAAGCCTCCAGTTGCCACGGTGTATTGCCAGATAGCTTGGACCCTTGGTGTGGGCTGGCCTTCCAGCCAGGCTGGGCGCGCCCAGCCGCCGCCGTCTGTCCAGGGGTTTAATCCTCCAGCGGGTGCGCGCCGGGCCATCGCCTCACGCCAGTAGGAGTCGTAGCGAGGCGCTTGCTGGTTGAAGGGCATGGCGCCTACCGCCTGGCCGGGAAGGACTCGCGAGCGCTGAAAAGGCACCAGGTTGTCGCCGAAGTTGTCGCGGTATTCGTCGGAATTCAGTAGCGCGTCAACAAACTTGGGCAGCCCCTGCTCGGCGATCACGATCGACCAGGCGATCTGTTCAGCTTGGCCATGCACCGGCCGGCCAAATACCCGACCCACCACCTGTTCAACCACCCTGTAATTGCTATTGCAGCGATAAAAATCCCTCTGAAACTTCTCCGAGAGCAGGAGTTGGCGTATGAAGTCGCGGGTGTTGATCTGACCGGAGCGCAGCTGGGATTCCAGCACCGCATCACGATCAACTTTGAAGGCGTGAAAGTAGATCTGACGGTAGGCCTGCTCAATCAGGGCATCGGTAGCTGCCGGATCCCGCACCAGGCAAGTGGTGTCGATCTGGCGGGGGCTTTCCTCACCGGCGGCCAGAAAGCTGCTGACACGAGCGCTGTTGGTGAGTGGCTTGGTGGCCAGAACGGGCAAGGGCACAGGGGTGAAAAATCCTCAAGGCGAGCAACGTATAAGTTTTTTTCAAGCGCTCTTTAAAAGATTCGTTGGATCATCAGACAACTTGACAATGCGCAACATTGCGCAATTAATGGCAGCCGACCTGGTCTCCGGCTGAAGTTGCGTCACTGCGCGATAGGCCGGGCTGCTGTTGCAGCCACATAAAAGTGGCCCGATCCCGGGCCGTGAGTTGCAGCACGGGGGTTGGCCCGGGCACGCCCGCCATGGCGTCTTGGGGCTGATCACTGTGTCCCCACATCCCGAAGGCGTGGCCAAGTTCGTGCAGGGCCGTGGCCTGGATGGCGTCCGGTCGCTGCCCAGGGCTGATGCTCACCAGTACCCGCGGTTCGATTTTTGGGGGGTCGCCTGGCTTGTTCGTCGCCAGAGCTAGCTCGGCTCGGCCATGGCTGGCCCGGCCCCGCTGCAGAGGTGGCCGGCGCCTCAATATCTGTACTTGGGCCGATTCCCTGCTTTCGCTGCGGTGAATCGTGACCAATTCAGCCCAGCTTGCCAGCGCCGCTTCCACGGCTTGCAGCCAAAGCTGATCCCAGCGGGCGGCAGGCCCGTCGGCTGCGGCGGGCTCGATCCACACGCACCAACTTTGACGCTTGGGCCAGCCGTGGGGTGTGGGAACCAGCAGCTGGCGGTAATCACCCCCAGCTGCTTCGGCTGTCAATGCCCTGGCTGGAAAAAGGGCCAGAGCAAGCACCAGGCCGCAAGCCGGCAAACTCGCTCGATTTAATCGCCGGCTTAATCGCCGCAGCATCAGGCAGGCAGGCCGACGCCGCGGGCCATCAAGGTGGCTAGTAGGGGCACAAGGGCAAAGCCCACCAACTCGATATTGAGAATCCAGCCCAGACGGGTAGCGAGAGCTTCGCTTACTTGGGGCAGCTCGCCCTTGCGCAGCGGGATAACCCAGAGGATGTAGGTGATGGTGGGGTACAGCGACAGCACTCCCACCCCTAGATAGAGCCCAACCTTCCACCAGAACAGGGGGTTCTCCGTATAAAACTCGCTTCCCTGGCCGAAGTACAGAACCCGCAGAATCCCGCTCACCAGCAGGGCAAGGGCTGCCAGGCCATACACCACATCGGTGATCACCATCAAGGTGGCATCGGCCTTGTTTGGATTTGGCTTGATCAAGCGCCGCTCAAGCACCAAGGCGCCAAAACAGAGCATGAAGCTCACGTAGTGCACGTAGGCCACCCCAGCGCGGGAGAGCACTTCAGGGGGGATGGCAGCCAAGCCAGGCATATGAAGTAGGCAAATCTTGGCAACCGTAACCGGCCGGTCAGCTTGCCTGCTGCCCTGCCCAACGGGGAGCTGAAATCAGCAGCCATTGTGAAAGTTGAACAGGCACGGGAATTGAGGGGAATTTTGAAAGTCGGAAGCTTTTCTGTTAGTCCGTTTCTGCTTGCTGATTGCCCTTAGGTTCAATTCATTGCTTAGGTGATCCATGGCGAGCTCCTTGAGCGTCTTTTTAGGTGAAATTGGCCGTCATCAGTTGTTGACACCCGAGCAGGAGCTCACCTTGGGTCGCAAGGTGCAGGCCATGGCCCTTTTGCAGGAGCGCTGCCGTGATGCCGGTGGCTCGGGACCTGCTTGCGACTTCAATGATCTGGAGCGCTGCACCCTCAAAGCCGGTGAGCTGGCCAAAAACCAAATGATCACGGCCAACCTGCGGCTTGTGGTCAACCTGGCCAAGCGCTACCAGAACAAGGGCCTAGAGCTGCTGGACCTAATCCAGGAGGGCACCCTTGGTCTTACTCGCGCCGTGGAGAAATACGATCCCAGCCGCGGGCATCGCTTTAGTACTTACGCCTATTGGTGGATTCGACAGGGTCTAACCCGCGCCCTATCCACCCAGAGCCGCACCATTCGCATTCCCGTCAATGTGAATGAAAAGCTCACAAAATTGCGGGCTGCCAAAGCTCGCTATCTCCAGGCCAACGGAGTTGCACCTAGGCCAGCCCAGTTGGCCCAGATGATGCATCTGCCCCAGGCGGCAGTGGATGATTTGCTGGGCTGCGAACTACGCAGCATCACCGTGAGCCTGCAGGGGGTGGTGAAATCGAAGTCTGATCCCTTTGAGCTGGTTGATGTGTTGCCCAGCCCGGAGCTGCCCCCGATGGAGCGCGTTGAGCTTGCCGAGCGCACGGCCGCGGTGTGGACCCTGCTCGAATGCGCCAACCTCACCCCCAAGGAGCTCACGGTGGTGATGCAGCGCTTCGGTCTCGATAGCAGCCACGAATGGCGGACCCTGGCTGAAGTGGCCCGCCAGCTCGATTGCAGTAGGGAATATTGCCGCCAGGTGCTGCAGCGGGCCCTGCGCAAATTGCGGAAAACCGGCATCGATAGCGGTTTGGTGGAAGCCGAGTAGCTGTCGTTTGCTCCTTGAATAAGCAGGTTGGCTGCAGTGCTGCCGTGACCGTGTTTGTAGATCCGACCTCAGGGGATGCTTCCGCAACGGATGCTCCCTTCGTTGATGCCCAGGTGCTGGAGAGCACCGAGGTGAATGAGGTGGTGTTGCTCAAGTTGTTGCGCCGAGCTGGCCGCACCCTGGCCAGGCCAGCCCTGGAGTGTCTGGAGCTGTTGCTTGACCCCCAGACCCCTGCACCAGCCAAGCTCACCGTGCTGGCCGCGCTCACCTACCTGCTGGTGCCCCTAGATCTGATTCCAGATTTCATTCCGGCGGCGGGCTTCAGCGACGATCTTGTGGCCGTTACGGCGTTGCTTGGTTTGTGCAGTCGCCATCGCACTCCAGCGGTGCAGTTGCGGGCCCAGCGCAGACTGGATCAATGGTTTCCCCTGAACCGCTGATAGCGATGGCCAGCCTCACAGATGCAGAGCTCGATGATCTGCAGAGCTTTCTCAAAGACTGGCTGCGCCACACCGGACGCACCCAGGCGGATCTCAGGCGCGCTCTGCAAGCTGCTTCGATTCGGATGCCCGTCCTGCTTGAGGTGCTGCAACGCACTCACAACCGCGACGGGTTGCCTGGCCTCGCCCAGCAGCTGTGTGGCGTTGAGGAGCTCTGGCAAAACGAAGATGGAGCGGGCCAGAGCGAGGGTACGGGTCGGCTGGGGTTGGAGGCTTCGCTGGGGCAGCTAGATCTGCTGTTGCAGGAAATTCGCCAAGATCAGCAAACCTGAGCTTGGCCGTTCAGAGTGGGGGAATAACAGCTATTGCTTCGATGCTGCTCCCAGGCGTTTCTTTGGCAACCCTTGCCGCCAGCACCTTGCTCGCCGTGGCTCCGGTCTTTGCCCAGGCGGAAAGTTTTCTTTTGGGCCCTGGCAGCTCCGTGGGGCCATCCACCAAGGTCAAGCCCAAAAATTGCGTCACAGCAGCGGATGGATCCATCACTTGTGACACCCAGCTGGAAAACTCCCCCAGCGACACCCAAGCCCGACCTATCTATGAGCAGTTCAAGAATTAATTGGCGACTGTGATCAAAAAACTGCGCCGGCTCTGGCAAGACACCACCTATCTCGAGCTGATCGATCGCAGCGAGCAATCCCTGGCCAAGCTGCTTGGCCTCGTGTTGCTGGTGGTGTTGGTAGCTGGCACCGTGCAGTTAACGATCGGTGTAACCGCGGCCGTGCTCCAGCCCGATACGCCCTGGCTTGGCAGCAAGATAAATGCGGTTTTGGGCGATCTGCTCACCCTCCTAATTGCGGTGGAGGTGCTCCAAAACGTGACCTCCTATCTGCGCCGTCATGTGGTGCAGATCGAGCTGGTGTTGCTCACAGCCATGACCGCTGTAGCTCGCAAGGTGATCGTGCTGCCCCCCGGGGCCGAAAACAAGCCTGAGCTTCTCGGCGGGCTAGGTATTGCGGTGCTCGCCCTAGCGACGGCGTTCTGGCTGGTTCGCAGCGTCAACATTCGCCAGCCTCCCGCCAGAACAGGGCCAGCCATACGGTCCCCGGAGCAGGATCCGTAGCAAGCAGACGGTGCCGTTGGTGGGCTGGAATCAGCAGGCTGTCACCTCGGCAGATCTCTACAGGCACCGTCTCACCGTCTAGCTCAAGCAGGGCGCTGCCTTGGAGCAGGGTTACCCACTCGTGTTCCTCTTGGTCGTACCAAAAACCCTCAGGACTGGCTGCTAGGCAGGAGTGGATCCGCTCAAGTCGCCAGTTTTTTTGATCCACTAAAACGACACTAATTTCCTGTCCCTCAAGAGGGCAGGGAGCAGCTAAGAGATTGGCTTCAGATTTACGGGGGGGATCGGTTTCACCCCAGCGCCGACCGATCTCGAAGCCCCGGCTGCGGGCTAGTTCCACAACCGCGTGGTGATTGCTGCAGTCCCGCAGGGCCTGGCGCAGGGATGGGTCGGCCTCGCTGAGGGCCACGAAGGCATTCAGCTGGCGAACCTTCTCGAGAAATTGCTGCAATTGGGCTTCAGCCATCGCGGCCCCGTTCTTTTTGCTGGCTCAGGTCTTTGATCATCCGCCATCGCTGGAAGGATTCCCCAGCAAATATCACCTTCTCTTCGGCCTCGATCTGCCAGCCGAGCTGGAGTAAAAGCGGCTTGGAAAGCTGGCTCGCTTCGGTGTGCAACTGGCGGCACCCCTGTTGCCAGGCGTGGCTTTCAAGGGACTGCAGGATTAGTCGGCCCCTTCCCTGCCGGGAGGCTCTGCCGCGGCAATAGAGAAGCGATAGCCGTTGCGGCGGATCCAGCACCCCAAAAGCTTCAATAATTTTTTGGTTGTTGGCTGCGCAGCTGGCCAGGCCATAGCCCCTATGCAGGGCTTCGCGAACAGCATTGCTGGTGTGGGCATGGTTGGCCCATGCCGCAATCTGAGCTTGGCTATAAAGGCCTTTGGCCTGGCTGATCACGGCGTCGTGATACACCGCTGCTACTTGATCGAGATCGACGGGATGCAGCACCCGCAGGTTTTCCATCCCGTTGCTGGGTTCAGCCTGCTTTCTATCACCGCTGCCAGCCAGCATCGAAATGGGCTGAATGTTTAGGCATTGAATTGCCTGGCAAAGCTTGGCAGCTGCAGTTAATGGTGTAAATTCTGAATGTAATTCCCAGGGGCTAACCTCTTAAGCCCCGCCAATTCACCCACCAATCCCCTAAATCGATGCTCACAGGATCAGAACTGCTTGCCAAGGTCAAAGAGCTTGGCGATGTGGGTAAGTCGGAGATCGTCCGGGCCTGCGGCTATGTCTCCAATAAGAAGGACGGCGGCGAGCGCCTTAATTTCACTGCCTTCTATGAGGCCCTGCTTGAAGCCAAGGGCGTTGAGCTTGGCGGTGCTGGCAAGGTTGGCAAGGGCGGCCGCAAACTCAGCTACATCGCTACCGTGCAAGGCAATGGCAACCTGCTGATCGGCAAGGCCTACACGGCACTGCTTGATCTCAAGCCCGGCGATGAGTTCGAGATCAAGCTCGGCCGCAAGCAGATTCGTCTGATTCCCGCCGGTGCCACCGACGAAGACGAAGAGTGATAGCTGCGTCCCCATTTGACGCTGCTTAAGCATCTGTTAATTGTTTCCCCCGGCTGGTCCGGGGTTTTTTTTGTCTTGCCGCCCACGACTCTCTGGTCAGGCGGCTAGGGCGATTTCACTGCCAAGCTCGGCAGCCAGCGCCTGATAGTCATTCGGGTTGCAGGACAGCAGGATCAGTTGCATGCCGTGGTTGGCCCCTCGGCGCAGCATCTGCTGCAGTGCTTGCAGGCGCTGTTGATCGCTGTTGGCAAAGGCGTCGTCGAATATCAACGGCAGGCAATCGTCGTAGGCGGGTTGGAGCACCTCCGCTATGGCCAAGCGCAGGGCGGCGGCTAATTGTTCGCGCATGCCTCCACTTAGCTGCTCGAAGCCAAAGCGGTGTTGGCCCTGCTGAAGTTCCAAATTGCCAAACCCACTTTTGGGGTCAAAGTCCAGGCTTGCCTGGTGCCTGCCGTTTTGCAGGTATTGGAGGTAAGGCCCAATGGCCCGCTCCAGCGGTTCGCTGTAGCGCTGGGAGAAATCCTGGCGGGTCTGCTGAAACAGGTTCTGCAACATCTGCAATGCCTGGGTTTGGAGCTCCAGCGCCTCCAGATCTGCCTGGGCCGACTCCCAGGCGGCCTGGCGATGTTCCACTAATGCCGCTGGATCATCCGAGCTAAGAGTGAGGCAGCGTTGCTCGTTTTGGCCGCGGCTGGTGAGCAGGGCGTCTTTCTCGCTATCTAGCAGGCGTAGGCGCTGCTCGATGGAGCCGTCAGCTGGCAGCTTGTCGAGCAGTTCCTTATCCAGGGCAGACAACTCCGCCTCTTGGATGAGCAGGGCCTGGCGGCTGCTGTTCACCGCATCAGTTAGTTGCTGCGCATCACCGTGACTGGCTTGTAGGGCTAGTTGGCGTTCCGCCAAGGTGCTCAGGGAGCCCGTGAGTTGCTCGAGGTTTCGCTCCAGCTCCTGGCTGCTTCGGTGCTGCTGCTCCAGCTGCTGGCGCCAGCTTGTGCGCTCGGCTTCGGCCTGCTGCTGCTTTTGACTGAGCTCATTGGCTTGTCGCCGCAGCTCCTCGATCCAGGCCTCGAGCTCCGCGCGCCCCTGGGGCAGCTCGCCGCTTTCGGCCAGGCTCTGGCGCTGCAATTGATGCTGTGCCAGCCGGCTGAGCAGGCGCTGACGCCTCGGCTCAAGGGCGGCGATCTGCTCTTCCAATCGACTCCAGGGGATGGCGCTGGCCGCTTGGCGCAGGTTGGCCAGCTCGAGCTCCAGGGCCTGGCGCTGCTGGGCAATCACTTCTGCCGCTTCGCTGTTGGCCACGCCAATTGCGGTCTGCAGCTCGCGCAGGGCGCCGCCGCTGTGCTGCAGGGCAGCCGCAGCTTGGGCGGTCGCCTCCCCTCCCCCAGGGCTGATTCGCAGCCTTACCCCGCAGCCCACCGCCAGCTCGGCGCTGCCATTGAGCTGAACCGTTTCTCCAGGGGATAGGGGCTGGCCGGCGAGGCTTACGGGCTGATCCGCCTCAATCAAACAGATCGCTGTCGCCATGGCCTGGCTGCGGGCTTCGGCCTGGGCCCATTGCTGTTCGGCCTGCCGCAGGGCCTTCACAGCGGCGGCATCGATCGGGGCCAGCTGGGCAAGGCTCTGCTTGCACTGTTCCGCCTGGAGCTGGAGCCGCTGGAATTGTTGTTGATGCTCTAGGAGCTGCTGACCTTCCCGCTCGAGGTTGGCTAGATCGAGCAGTTGCTGGGCCAGCTCTAGACGCTCGACCTGTTGCTGCTGCTGGTTTTTCAGCTCCTGGCAGGCCTGCTCTGAGCTTTGGCAATTGGCTTCCAAGCTGCGGTATTGCTGTTGCCGGCTGGCGCGTTGCAGCTGCCAGTCCTGCTGCTGCGCCCCTAGTTCGCCCAGCTGCCGCTGCACCGCTTGCAGCTGCCCCTGGGCCTGCTCAAGATTGCTCAGCTGCTGGCGCAGGGGCTCGATCTGGGCTCGCCGCAGCCGCACCTGGGCCTCCAGCTGGAGAGCTCGCTGCAGCTGCGGCCGCTCCTGGGCTTCGATCAACTGCAGCCTTTGACCTATTTGGCGCAGCTGCTCCATGGCCGCTTCCAGCTCAGCTTGGAGGGCTTGGGCTTGCTCCAGGTTCAGTAGGGCGCTTGAGCAGCGCTGGCGGGCCGCGGCCAGGGGGGAGCCAGCCTTCACCTTGCCAGTGGCCGTGAACTGCTGGTCGAGCCGGGCCTGCAGCTGCTCGCTGACCAGGCGGTCGAGGGGGGATTCCAGGGCTGCGGCCGCCGCGCCCCGCTGCTGGAGTTGTTGTACCAGCTGTTCAACGTCGTAGGCCTCGCTGGGGCTGCCCAGCAGGTTGGTGCCGGCCTCCCCCTGGCGCACCCAGAGGTGGGCCCAGCGCAGCGGCAACTGACTGTGGCGCCTGCCCTCGATTGGCCCATCCACCCCCAGTAGACGGGCCAGCTGCTCCTCCGCCGCCGCCCCCCGCAGGGCCAGGCCCGCATCGCTGCTGAGCTGGCAGGTGCCACTTGCCCCGGAAAAGCGCTTGCGTAGCTCCCAACGGGCGCCGGCCGCCTCAAAGCCCAGCTCCACCTCCGGCAGGCCGCTGTGCAGGCGGGAGCGCATTTCGTCTACCGCCCGGCCCGTGGCAGTGGCCTTCAGGAACAGCACCTTGTGCAGAGCCTCCACGACCGTGCTCTTGCCCGCCTCATTGGGGCCGCCCAGCAGGGTGAAGCGGGGATCGAACTGGAGCTCGAGCTGCTGGTGCAGGCGCACCTGGCGCAGGGTGGCGTGGAGCAGTCGCATATTTAGACCTGCAACTGGGCCACGGTCTGGTGCAGCTCGCTGAGGGCTAGACGCACCACCGTGGGGTCGGCGTCGCCAGGGGCCTTAAGACAGCGATGCAGCTCTTGGGCAACCCGGGCAACCAGGGGATCGCCGGGGCGCTGGGTGAGCTCGGCTAGTTCGGCATCTCCGGGCGCCGCTTCACAGCGACCCCGCAGCTTCAGGCGCAGCAGCTGGGCATCTAGGCGCTCCAGCAGTTCTGCGTAGCGGCGATGGCCAGCCAGGCTGAGGCTGCCGCCCACCTCCAGCAGCAGCAGGTCGCTGCCGATGCGCCCGCCAAGCAGGCGTTCCAGCTGAGCCTCGAGTCGCTCAAGGTCGCTGTCTTGCTGCAGTTGGATGCGCAGGGGATGCCAGCTCAGCGCTCCGGTGGCCAAGGGGCTCACCTGGGGCACCACGCCCCTCCCAAGCTGCACCTGCAACACCTGGCCGCAGCGGTAGTCGGCGCTGCGGGGAAAGCGATCTGCTTCGGGGGTGCCGCTGTACCAAACCTTCTCCGATACCCGTTTGAGGCCGTGCCAGTCGCCTAAAGCCACATAGTCAACATGCTCCAACCAGGCCCCCTCAAGCCGCAGACGGTTGCTGGCATCGCCGGGGTTGTCGTCGTCTGGCTCGCCAGCGGCATCAAGGTCGGTGGCACCAAAGCCGTGAACCGAGCCATGGGCGAGCACCAACCGGGGCTTGTTTTTAGGCAGCTCAGTCCAGTTGAGGCCGTTTAGCCAGCCGCAGGGATCGCTTGCATCAGTGCGACGCAGTAGTGGACAGGGCAGCACCACCACACTTGCCAGTTCGATGGGTGTGGCCTCCAGCAACACCTGCAGGTTGGCGGCGCGGCGCCCCTGCTCCCCCTGGAAATAGGGCGTATGCCACACGCTGCCTGGGGCACCGTGGTCGTGGTTGCCGGGGATCACCAGCACGGCACAAGGGATCGTGCCGATGGCGGCACACACGGCACTCACATCCGCTGCTCCAGGGGTGGGTGAGTCGAATAGATCCCCAGCTACTACTACCAAGTCGGCTGCTGTGGCGGCGGCGTGGATTGCGATACGGCCGATTGCCTGGAGCCGCACCTGGCGTAGCAGGGCGCGTTTGTCTGGATCGCTGACCCGGGCATAGGGCTTGCCGATCTGCCAGTCGGCGCTGTGCAGCAGGGTGACGGGTGGCAAGGGGCTAGCCAGGGCCCAGGTGGCGGTGTAAGACCCTGTTTAGCGCCTGCAGGCGCACACTGGAATCATCAATAGCAAGATTGCCAAGATGCTGCAGAAGCTGTTGCGGGGGTTGGGGTTGGCCAGGTTGAGGTGGTTAGCCGTTGTGATGGCGGCGCTGGTAATAAGTGCTGGCCCGGTTTGGGCTGCCCCTGCGGCGGACGGGGCTGAGCTCTTTGCCAACCATTGCGCTGGCTGCCACGTAAATGGTGGCAACATCATTCGCCGCGGTAAAAACTTGCACCTGGCGGCCCTGGAGCGCAATGGCATCGATGGTCCGGAGCGGATCGCCGTAATTGCCGCCGCCGGCCAGGGCCAGATGTCTGGCTATGCAGCCGTGCTTGGGGATGGGGGAGCAGAGGCGGTGGCTGCCTACGTGTGGCAGCAGGCCCAGCTGGATTGGCCCAAGGGCTGAACTTGCTTCAGAAGGCCTGGATCCAGGGATACACCTGCACCTCAGTCCAGATGCCATTGCGCCAGTAGACATCTGCCTTGACAAGGGCTTCAACTTCCTCCTTGCTGCCGGCCTCGTAGATCCCGAACACATGGGTGCTGTCTTCGGTGGGGCCCAGGGTGATCAGGGTGCCGGCGTCCTTAAGGCCCTGCAGTCCGGCCAGGTGCTCTTCCCGATAGGGGCCGCGCTTTTCGATGGCGTCATCGCAGTAGGTACCCCAGAGCACGAAGCGCATGGTGTTGGGAGTTATCGGGGTCTGACATTACGGGGTTACCGGCTTACTGGCTGCCGATCAGGGGTGTTAAGAAGGGTGCCTCAAGATCCCAAATTCACGTGCTTCGCTCCTGTCTCCTTCTTGCTACTGCTGTCTTTTTCGCGGCTCCTGCCCAAGCCAACATGGTGAAGCAGATCATCATTAGCAAATGCTCCACCGCCATGCAGGATGACTTCAAGAAGGCAGGCAAAACACCACCTGCTGGAATGGTTGGAGAGACCTGCGGCTGCATTGCCGACGGCATGCTCACGAGACGGCAAAGCTTGGATCAGGCCAAGGCAGTCTGCGTTAAGCAGTCAACTGCCAAATACAACCCTTGAGTCTTAGGGCTGTGAGCGATCCCGCTTACCCCCTACCGGGCCCAAGCCAGCGGTTGGCGAAGGTACTCAGCCCAATCATTCCTGAGCTGGCTGCCTTGGTGCACCAGACTCCCGGCACCCTGTCGCTGGCCCAGGGAATGGTGGGCTGGGATCCGCCACCGGGCGTAGCCCTTGCCGTGGCCGAGGCCCTGGCGACCGGGGGGCCAGCGCTGCACCGTTACGGGCCACTCCTGGGTGATCCAGAGCTGCTGGCGGCAATCACCGCCAAGCTCACCAACCAGAACGACCTCGACCTCACAGGGGCTGAGCTGCTGGTCACAGCCGGCAGCAACATGGCTTTCAACGCGGTAGCTCAAGTGATCGCAGCGGGCCCCCCAGGGGAACCCAGCGAGGTGATCCTGCCTGTGCCCTTTTATTTCAACCACGTGATGGCGGTGCAGCTGGCCGGTGCGGTGCCAGTCCCGGTGCAGGCGGGCCTGATACCCGATCCAGAGCGGCTGGCGGCGGCAATCACCCCCCGCACCAGGGCCATCGTCACCGTGTCGCCAAATAACCCCAGCGGCGTGGTGATTCCGGCCCAGGTGTTGGCGGCGATCAACCAGCTCTGTGCGTTGCACGGCCTGTTTCACATCAGCGATGAGGCCTACGAGCAGTTCGTTTACGGCGAGGAGCCCCACTGGAGCGCCGGTTCCCTGCCGGGCAGCGCCGCCCACACCGTGTCGCTGCACTCGCTCTCGAAGGCCTACGGCCTGGCGGGCTGGCGGTTGGGCTACATGGCCGTACCGCAGGCGCTGCTGCCTTCCTTGTTGAAGGTGCAGGACACGGTGCTGATCTGTCCGCCCCGACTCACCCAGCACGCCGCCCGGGCCGCCCTAGCTGCCGGTCCGGCCTGGTGCGCGCCCCGGATCGCAGCCCTGGCGAAGCTGCGCCTGCAGCTGCTGGCTGCCGTGGCAGAGCAGCAGGCCCAGGGCTTGCCGGTGCGCTTGCTGGCCCAGCCCGATGGGGCCTTCTACGCCCTGCTGCAAGTTGCTGTGCCGTTGTCGTTCGATGCGGACACGCTGATGCGGCGGCTGGTGCTCGAGCACCGGGTGGCGACCCTGAGCGGCGGCAGCTTCGGGCTGGATTCAAGCGACGCTGGGCCGGTGTTGCGGCTCAGCTACGGCCTGCTCGACGCTGCGGATCTAGCTGAGGCCCTCGATCGGCTGTTCAGCGGCCTGAGCCGCCTACTGGGTACAGCTGGCGGGCTTAGAACGCTCCAGCACCAGCATTCGGTTGTTGGCCGGCAGGGGCAGATCGGCTAGGAGGTCGAGACCGAGGTTTTGGGCTTGCTGCACCAGCTCAATGGCATCACGCACACCCATGGCTGGATCGAGACTGCGCAGGTGCTGGTCGAAGGCGGCGTTGCTGGCGGCAGTGTGTATGCCGCCGTCGTGGAAGGGGCCGTAGAGCAGCAGCAGCCCGCTAGGCCGCAACACCCGCGAGGCTCCGGCTAATAGATGGGTTACGGCCGCGGCCGACATTATGTGAGCCGTATTGGCACTAAATACAGCATCGAAGCTCTGGCAAGGCCACTGCCCAGCGTCCGTGACATCCAGTGCGATGGCGGCTGGCAGCGTGGGGCTCAGGGCCTCCAGCTGGGCCTGCAGATCCGTGAGGCTCTCTTGGCGTTCACTGGTCTGCCAGGTAAGGCCTGCGATCTGCTGGCAGAAGAAAGCTGCGTGCTGGCCGCTGCCTGAGCCGATCTCAAGTACTTGGGCATGAGCCGGCAACCACTCTTTAAGCACAGCCAGGATCGGCCCTTTGTTGCGCTCGCAGGCGGGGGAAAAGAGCATGAGGGGCTTAAGCGTCGAGCCCGGCCCGCAACTCGGCGCAGAAGCGCCCGGCTGCTGCGGCAACGTCGCCCTGCTGGCCATGGGCGGCCGCCATCACTTTCACTAGGGCACTACCCACAATTGCTCCATCGGCGCCCCAGTCGCGCACCTGACGGGCTTGCTCGGGGCCGGAAATGCCAAAGCCCACGGCGATTGGCGTATCTCCCAGGGTCTTGAGCTGGCCCACCAGATCGCCCACCCGGGATTCAAGGTTTGTGCGCACCCCGGTCACGCCGGTGACGCTCACCAGGTAGGTGAAGCCGCGGCTGGCCTGATGGATTCTTCCCATGCGCTCGGCTGGCGTGGTGGGCGCCACTAGCAGCACCAGATCGAGGCCGGCAGCTGCTGCTATTACTGAGAGTTTCTCGGCCTCCTCAAGGGGTAGGTCGGGCACCACCAAGCCGGCGGCTCCGGCGGCGGCGGCGGCGGCACAGAAGGCCTCCATGCCGCGGTTGAGCAAGGGGTTGCTGTAGGTGAACAGCACCACGGGCATGGTCAGTTCACCCTTGAGGGAGCTGAGCATCTCAAGCACCCCGGCTGGAGTGGTGCCAGCTTTCAGGGCTCGGCTGGCGGCGGCCTGGATCACCGGTCCATCGGCCAAGGGATCGCTGTAGGGAATGCCGAGCTCCACCAGGTCGGCGCCATTGGCCTGCAGGGACAGCAGGCTGGCCCGGGTGTGGGCCAGATCCGGATCGCCCGCCATCAAAAACGGCATCAGGGCGCAACGTCCCTGTTGGCGAAGGGAGATGAAACGCTGCTGGATTTGGGTGGGGGCGGGAGACACAGCAGCGATAAGGGCTTCGGCCAGTGAGCCTATGTCTCGCCCTGGGGAGCTTCTGGCAGCTGGCCCGTTTCGCGCAGGAGTCGCTCCTGCTCTTCGGTGCTGAGGGCGTCAAACTTGCGCTGCAGAGCCTCAGTGGTGAAGGCGTCGTAGGCCTCGCGGTACTGGCGCCGCTGCTGGATAAAAGTCATTTTGCCGGTGACCACCCGAAACAGGTAGCTGCCCGTCCAGGCGAGTACCAGCACCATCAGCAGGGCAGAGGCGGCGATACCAGCAGAAAAGCCCTCAAAGCCCCCGGCCTGAAAAATCCAATAACCGCCGCCGCCCAAGCCAAATACTCCAAGGGCCAGCAGCAGGGCCCGACCGTTGGTCATGAGAGCACGTTGCCCTGACCTGCCATGCGCAGGTTGATGAAGGGAGCAAACAAGATCAGCCCAGGGAAAAACAGGAACACCAGCCCGTAGACCCCGAAGCGCTCGAGCTTGCCCATCACCGTCCAACGCTTGATCATCCAGGCGTAGAGCAGCAGGGGCACGGCCACCAGATAGGCGCCTCCGATCAGGGCATAGGCCACCAGCACCAGCAGTAGATCAGGCGAAACGGATTGAAGAAACCCGGGCAGCTGCACGGCAAACCTTCTTGTTGCCACCAATTTAGGATGGCCAGGAAGGGGGCATGGCGGAATTGGTAGACGCAGCGGACTTAAAATCCGCAGACGGCAACGTTGTGGGGGTTCAAGTCCCCCTGCCCCCATTGATTTTGGTTGGATTTGCCCGGTGCTGATTCGAGAAGTTTTGAGTGGTCGCTGGAAGCTGCTG
>Ga0247831_1000571_pt1 | contig 80025 bp, 82 predicted proteins | sample LaCruzMarch2015__9_FD_192406 | JGI IMG/M metagenome (GOLD analysis project Ga0247831, IMG submission 192406) | Freshwater microbial communities from meromictic Lake La Cruz, Castile-La Mancha, Spain - LaCruzMarch2015_1m | ecosystem: Environmental > Aquatic > Freshwater > Lake | place: Spain...
CCTGATGTGTTGGATCGTGTTCAGGTTTAGCCGGAGGCGCCGCGTCGCAACTCCGCAAAACTAGCTTCTAGCTACGGTTTTGCAGTGGTCCCGGCTGGGATCGAACCAGCGACCTTCCGCGTGTGAAGCGGACGCTCTCCCACTGAGCCACGGGACCGGCGGGCACACCCTGCAACGGCGACTTACCGAGGTCGAAGATTAACATGACCTGCCGTTTGCGCTGAATGCGGTTCCCTCCCGAGGCGACCCGCCATTTTGTGGGTCGACCACGGTGGACTATTGTCAGGTTTCGCAACGGGCGACGATCTCGCCCGTGGCTCGCGGATGTAGCGCAGTTGGTAGCGCATCACCTTGCCAAGGTGAGGGTCGCGGGTTCGAATCCCGTCATCCGCTCGAAAGGTGCGATCAAGGCATCAGACCCTACGGTGGAGTGGCCGAGTGGTGAGGCAACGGCCTGCAAAGCCGTGCACACGGGTTCGATTCCCGTCTCCACCTCCGAAGATGACCCGCGCGATTAGCTCAGCGGGAGAGCGCTTCCCTGACACGGAAGAGGTCACTGGTTCAATCCCAGTATCGCGCACCAGCAGTGACAGGATCGAATTCCCGAGCGCTTGATTGCGACGCGCCGGAAGTGCACATCCCGCATTTAGATCACGGGATGAGAGATTATCGACTCGTGGCCGGCAGCACCGCGGCTTTATCCAATGTCGACGAGGACGATCCGGTCCCCGCCGTAAAAATCTTGGGTCGCCCCGAGAGACCGCAGTCCTCAATCGACGGGTGCGGCTCATGAACATCGCCCCGGAAGTTCGCGACTGGCTTGCAGCTCTGGAACTCGCCGAAGCCGTCGCCGAACGCAACACCACGAAGGTGGCCGCGGTGTACGCCGACGCGATGGCCAGCGATCCGCCTCGCCTGCTGCCGCTGCTGCAGGCATTCGTCAACGTCGCAGCACCCGATCCCGACCGCATCGCCGATCTGCGCCGCAAGGTCGATCTGGTGGTCTTCGAGCAGATCACCGACGGCTTGACCCATTGACCCGAACGCAGTGACCCGAACGCGCCGGATCCGGGTCTAGCATCACTTCGTGAGCTATCCCGAGCCGGTTTACCTCGCCGATTCCGGTGAGGTCAGCGCCACACTGCGCCCGGCCACATCTGCGCCAGACATCGTCATGGACAGTGGCGTACGGGTCTGCTATCTGACGACGGCAGCACAGTCGGCCGGTGAATTCGGTCTCATACCGGTGGGACTTCGGCGAACAGGCGGCGGGACCGGCACCGCACTTTCACCGTTCGATCACCGAGTCGTTCTTCGTGCTGTCCGGACCCCCCACGGCCCAGGAGTGGGCCGCGATCTGTGCAGAAAACGACCAGTTCTACCCCAGTCCGGCCCAACCCAGTCCGAGTCGCGGTAACCCAGTTCGGGGTAACCGACGTGGGCGGCCCTAGTCCCGTTCCCAGCGGCAGTTCCCGGACAGTTCAACGTAGAACAGTTTCGGCAGCATTTTCACCGATAACTGCTCGCCCCTCTGGGCCTGCGACACCTGCGGTTGCGACAACACGCCGGCCTCGACCACGGTTTCTTGCTGGGCGCGGCACTCGGTCTCGTCATCCTGCGGGGTGGCCGTCCACCAACCCGAAGACAGATTCGGATTACGCATCCCCTGACCGTGCAGGGTGATCGCCGGCCCGTAACTGAGCCAGGCGTCGTTGGGCTCAAACGGCGTAGCCACGGCCGTCCAGATGTAGCCGGCGGCGTCCTCCTGGCACGCCACATAAGTCTGCTCGTCGGGAAGCAAGGTCATGGTGCCCGCGAGTTCTTCCGAGCATGGCGATTGCAACGCAGGCGCGATCGGATCGGCGTGCGCGCCACCGGGCCACACCACGGCCGCGGCGGCGACCACCAGGGTGACGCCAACGAACCGCTTCATCCCGCGCTCCCCATCTGTCACGTCAACCTCGTCTGTCACACACGATACGACGTCAACCCGGAGACCGAAAGACCCCGAGGTCAGGCGTACAGCAGATCGATGCTGTCGTAGAAATCGTCCACAACCGACTTGCGCTTGAGTTTGAGGCTCGGGGTGAGGTCGCCGGCCTCGACAGTGAGTTCCCGGTCGATGATCGAGAACCGCTTGACCTGCTCCCAACGGTTGAGGTGCTTGTTGAGTTGTTCGATATACCCACCGACCATTTCGCGGGTCTTGTCGTGGCGCGCGATCTCACCGAAGGACAGTCCGGCCAGACCGTTATCAGCCGCCCATTCCGAAATCGCCTCCCCCTCGAGACCGACCAGAGCCACGCAATACGGTTTGCCCTCGCCGTAGACGATGATCTCGCTGGCGTACGGGCACACCGCTTTGAAGTTCGCCGAGATGGCCGACGGCGCGACATACTTGCCCTGCGAGGTCTTGAACATGTCCTTCTTGCGATCGGTGATCCGAAGGAAGCCCTCAGCATCGAGTTCGCCGATATCGCCGGTGTAAAACCAGCCGTCGGCGTCAATCGCCTCGGCGGTCGCCTCTGGCAGATCGTGGTAGCCGTTCATCACGCCGGGACCCTTCATCAGGATCTCACCGTCCGCGGCGATCTTGACCTCCGTCTGCGGCAGTGTCCAACCGACGGTACCGAACCGATAGGCACCTGGCCGGTTCAGCGACGAAGCCGCAGAGGTCTCAGTCAGTCCATAGCCCTCCAACACCACCACGCCGATCGCGTCGAACCACTGCGCAATATCGCGGTCGAGTGCCGCCGAACCGGAGATGAAGAAGCGCAGCCGTCCGCCGAACCGATCCCTGATCTTCGCGAACACCAGTCGGTCGGCAAGTGCGTACTGCGCCGCCAGGAACGCCGAAGGGCGCTGGCCGGACTGCTTGACCCGAGACGTCTCCAACCCGACCTTGACCGCCCAGTCGATCAGTTGCTTTTTGAGGCCGGATTCCTTGGCCATCGTCTCCGAGACCCGGGCGTGCACCTTCTCGAAAATGCGCGGAACCGCACCCAGGATGGTCGGGCGGATGACCGCCAGGTTCTCGACGATCTTGTCGACCCGGCCGTCGATAACGGTGGGGAATCCGATCGCCAGCGGCAACGCAAGCATCACCTTGCCGAACGCATGGGCCAGTGGCAGCCACAGGTAGTTCAGATCCTTCTCCGACAGCACGCCGAGGGAATCCATTGCCGCCGCGGTGTAAGTCCACGAATCCTGAGTGAGCCGCACCCCCTTGGGTTTACCGGTGGTGCCCGAGGTGTAGATGAGTGTGGCCAACTGGTCGGGGCGAATCGCGTCGACGCGATCGGTTACCGCGGTCGGAGAATCAGCGAGCAGTTGTGCACCGAGCCCCTCCAGTTCGTCGAGGGTGATCACCCAGTCTCCGTCGCCGGTGCCGTCGATGACCACGACCTTGTCCACGGCGGGAAGATCGGCCCGGTAGGCGATGAGTTTGTCGACCTGGACCTGATCCTCGGCCACGACGATCCTGCTGCCGGAGTTCGCGACGATAAAGGCCACGTCCTCGGCATGAGTGGTCGGGTAGACGGTGGTGGTGGCTGCGCCGGCGGCGAGGATGGCGAAGTCGACGACGACCCACTCGTACCGGGTGCCCGAGGCGAGTGCGACCCGTTCCTCGGGCTTGATCCCCAGCGAGATCAGTCCCGCCGCGATGAGCGACACCCGGTCACCGACCTGCTGCCAGGTGACGCTGGTCCAGCCACCGTTGGCCGGATAACGAAACGCCTCGAGGCCGGGCGTGGCCGCTACACGATCAAGAAACATCCGGGGAACCGACGCCGGGCGTCGCTCGATTTTCGCCATGTCGAGCCGTTCTTGGGATTTCTGCAGGCCTGCCATGGTGCAAGTCTAGGAAACGCGAAGCCAAACGGCACATGAGACCGCCAAAGAGGCGCCGCCGTCAGGGCAGCGGCGGCGGCGGCAGGCCCGGCGCAGACACACAGGTGCGGGTCACGCCGTCGACCAACGTTCCCGGCGGACACACCGAAACGCATTGAAAACCCGGAGTCGTGGCATCCTCGAACTGACCGTAGGGGCAGGTCTGGTCAGCGCCTGCTGATCCTGCCGGTCCTCCCACAACGACCACGCTGAGGCCGAGTACGGCGGCACTCAGAACCCACCAGAACCTACTACGGCTCGTCACCATCAGCTTCGCCTCCGCTGTACCGACTGACCTGGACTGTAGCGTCACAAGGCGCCGTTGTTCGGTTGCCGCGCCGTAGGCCGCGGGCACCGAGACCGACCGGACGATTGACGAACAGGAGCGCCGATGCCAATGCAGGTCAGCGCCGCCACCGACAGCGACCTGATCGACCTGGCCGAGGTTGCCGCGCTCACGTTCCCCCTTGCCTGCCCACCCTCGACGGCCACCGACGACATCGCCGACTTCATCGCCGCCACGCTGTCGCCGCAGCGGTTCGGCGAGTATCTCGCCGACCCGGACCGAGTGGTCCTCACTGCCGTCGCCGTCGACCGGATCGTCGGCTACTCCATGCTGGTTCGTGGCACCGAAATCGATCCGGGCATCGACGGCGGCCTGGATGCCCGGCCCGCGGTGGAACTGTCCAAGATGTATGTACTGTCCGACTGGCATCGCCACGGCGTGGGTGCGGCGTTGATGCGAGCCGGGATCGCCTGGGCGGAGGCCGATGGCGCCCGAGCCATGTGGCTGGGGGTCAACCAGGGCAACCACCGTGCGCAGCGCTTCTACCGCAAGCACGGTTTCGGCACCATCGGTGTGCGCACGTTCCGGTTGGGCACGGCCGTGGAAAATGACTTCGTGATGGTTCGCCCCCGCCGCGACGCGGCATCGGTTTAAGTCGCCGCGGGTTCGGCGTTGCTTAACGCGAGCAGTCGCGAGGTGGCACGCAGGTACTTCTTGCGGTATCCGCCTGCCAGCATCTCCGCGGAGAAAATCGTATCCAGTTTCGCTCCGGAGGACACCACCGGGATACCGGCGTCGTAAAGCCGATCGGTCAGCGCAACCAGTCGCAACGCCACGCTCTGGTCGTCGATTTCCCGGACGCCGATGATATGGACCGCTGAGATTCCCTCGATCAGGGTCAGATAGCGCGAGGGATGCATGGTCGCCAGATGCGCGCAGAGGGCATCGAAATCGTCGATGGTCGCGCCGGGCAGTTGCGCCGCCCGGACGCGCACCTCATCATCGGTGAGCGGCTCCGGTGCGGGCGGCAGCCCACGATGCCGATAGTCGAGTCCTTCGATCCGCACTATGGTGAAAATACCTGCCAGCGTGTTGATTTCACGCAGAAAGTCCTGCGCAGCGAATCGGCCTTCGCCCAGTTGCTCGGGCAGCGTGTTGGACGTCGCAGCGACCGAGACGCCGCGCTGCACCAGCTGGGACAGCAGTCGCGAGATCAGTGTGGTGTTACCAGGATCATCGAGTTCGAACTCGTCGATGCACACCGCGGTGTAGTCGGAGAGCAGGTCGATGCACTCGGCAAACCCGAACACCCCGGCGAGTTGGGTCAGTTCGCCGAACGTCGCAAACGCTCTGGGGTTCGCATCGGGAAGACGGTGGTATATCGAAGCCAGCAGATGCGTCTTCCCGACTCCGAAACCGCCGTCGAGGTAGAGGCCGATCCCGGGCAGCGTTTCGCGCCCACCAAACATTTTTCGACGGCCGGCCCGCTGGCGCACCGCCGCGTCGCAGAAGCCTTGGCACGACGCCAGCGCCGCAGACTGCGTCGGTTCGCCCGGATCCGGCCGGTAGCTCTCGAAGCTGACGGCGGCGAACGTCGGTGGCGGTGAGAGTTGGGCGATCAGCCGCTCCGGCGAGGCCGTCGGGTGACGGTCCACCAGGTGCCCGGTCATGAGCGCGACTGTAGCGACGGGACGGGTATCGGCGCGACGGGGACCGACGTGATCCAATCACTTCCATGAGCGATGCCGCGGCCGACGAGCCACGTTTCGCCCTGCTCGGTGACGGCTCGACCCTCGACGACGACCTGCTCTACCAGCTTTATGCCTACCCGGAGGTGGGCGGCTGGAGCGTCCGCGGCAACGCGATCGCCAGCCTCGACGGCGGCGCCACCACCGGTGGGACCTCCGGTGGACTCGGCGGATCCGGCGACCGGCGACTGTTCGCGGTGCAGCGCGAGTTGGCCGACGTGATCGTCGTGGGGGCGGGCACCGCACGCGCGGAGAATTACGGCGGCGCCCGCATGAGCGCCGGCCAGCGCCAGCGGCGGCAGGTCCGCGGTCAGTGCGAGATCCCGCCGATCGCGTTGGTCACCCGCTCCGGCGATCTCGACCATGACCTGGCCGTGCTGACCCAGACCGAGGTGGCGCCGTTGGTGCTCACCTGCCACGACAGTGCGCGCGCTGCCCGTGCGCGCCTGGGATCGGCGGCCGAGGTCATCGACTGCTCCGGCACCGATCGCTCCCGGGTGGACCTGGCCGTCGCCCTGGCCCACCTGGCCGACCGAAACCTACGCAGGGTGCTCAACGAAGGCGGCCCGACCCTGCTGGGGGCCTTTGTCGAGGCAGGCCTGCTCGACGAGATCTGCCTGACGACCGCGCCCCTGCTCGTCGGCGGAAGCGCAGTGCGGATCACGGCCGGCGAGACCGATTCCCTGACCACGATGCGCCGCGCACACGTCATCACCGACGCCGAGGGCTATCTGTACTCGCGTTACATCCGCGTCCACTGACCGCGCTCACCGGGTCGCTACTGTGGTGCCCATGCGTCGGGGCGGTCGGAACACAGGTCCGTTGACAGCGGTGGGCGCGGTCGCCGTCGCAACCGTCGTCTCCGCACTGCTCGCCGGCTGCGCGCCCTGGTTGGCGGCCAACCCCCAATTCGCCAGCGACGCGGCCCGAAATCCCGGCGACGGACCCGTCACCAGCACAGTGGCCGCCGGTCCGCCCGCGATTGCGGCTCCCCGCAACGATCTGACCTGGCGTGACTGCACCGCCAAAGGTTTCGGAGATGCCGGCATCCCGGCGATACCGGGTGTGGTGATGGACTGCGCCGACTATGACGCCGATCTGGACCCGATCAGCGGCGCGACGGGCACCCTCGGCATCGGTGTGATGCGGGCCAGATCCGTGCAGACTCCGCCCGATGCCGGCCCACTGGTGTTCACCACCGGTTCGGATCTTCCGTCATCGCTGCAGTTGCCGGTGTGGCTGTCGCGGTCGGGCGGCGACATGCTCCGGACCAGGCCGATCGTCGCGGTCGACCGGCGCGGCATGGGCCTGTCTAGTCCCATCGACTGTCGCGACGAGTTCGACCGATCGCAGATGCGTGAACAGACGCAATTCACCGCCGGCGACGATCCGGTGGCCAGCCTGGGCGCGATCACGACGACGGCCACCACCGGATGCACCGACGTGATCGCCCCCGGTGACTCGGCCTATGACAACGCCCGCGCAGCTGAGGATTTGGAGAGGTTGCGCAGTATCTGGGATGTGCCCGCGATGGCCTTGCTCGGCATCGGCAACGGTGCGCAGGTCGCGTTGGCGTACGCCGGTTCCCATCCCGAAAAAGTGGCCCGGCTGGTGCTGGACTCACCCATCCCGGCCGGAGTGAGCGCCGAGTCCGCCGCCGAGGAACAGGTCCGGGCCCAGCAGGGGTCGTTGGAGGCGTTCGCCGCCCAGTGCGTCGCAGTCAACTGCGCACTCGGCCCCGATCCGCTCGGCGCGGTCGATGCGCTCCTCGGCGCCGCCCGCGGCGGCCGTGGCCCGGGTGGGCTGCCGGTGTCGGTAGTGGCCAACGCCATCATCACCGCGCTGGGCTACCCGAGCGGCGACCGGATTGGCAGCACGGTCAAGTTGGCCGACACCCTCAACGCCGCCCGCGGCGGCGACACCAACCAACTCAACAGCCTGATCAACCAATCCGAGACCCTTCGCGGCAGTGACGGACAGTTCGTGAACACCTGCAGCGACGCGTTGAACCGCCCCACGCCGGATCGGGTCCGCGAACTCGTCGTGGCCTGGGGCAAGCTCTACCCGCAGTTCGGTACCGTCGCCGCACTGAACCTGGTCAAGTGCCTGAACTGGCCCAGTGGATCCGCGGCCCCGGATCCGCAGAACCTCAAAGTCGACGTGTTACTGCTCGGCGTGGAACACGATCCGATCGTCGGCGGTCAGGGTGTGCCGGCGATGGCGGCGACCGTCATCAACGCCGGCGCCACCAGTCGGCGGGTGATGTGGCAGGGCGTCGGACACGGTGCCAGCATCTACGCGGCCTGCGCGCTGCCGCCGGTGCTGGGCTACCTCGAGTCCGGCGAACTACCGGCCACCGATACCTTCTGCCCCGCCTAAGCCGCCGACACCGCGCGCCGGTGTACGGTGCGGACGTGGCCCGGGTTGCTTCCCTTCTGCAGACCGCATTCCGTCCGCGCACCGGCCCGCCGACTACTGCGGCGGTGGTACGCACCGCGCTCTGGCCGATCGCGATCATGTCGATCATCCACCGCAGTTGGGTGCTGACGTCCAACGGCTACATCACCGACGACTGGGCGCCGGTCTACTGGGCGCTGCGGCACTTCCGGGCCAGCGAGCCGGTGTACAACGAGGCGTTCGACCAGGTTGATCCGCACTATCTCTACCCGCCGGGCGGCACCCTGCTGATGGCCCCGTTCGGTTACTTCGACTCTATCTTCGCCGCGCGCAACTGGTTCATCCTGCTCAACACCCTGGCCATCATCGCCGCAGCCTGCCTACTGGTCCGGCTGTTCAACTTCTCGCTGACCTCCGTGGCGCTACCGGCACTGCTCGCGGCGATCTTCGTCACCGAGTCGGTGACCAACACCCTGGTGTTCACCAACATCAACGGCTGCATCCTGCTGGCCGAGGTGCTGTTCCTGCGCTGGATGCTGGACGGCCGGGTGAGCCGACAATGGTTGGCGGGCATCGCAATCGGCCTTTCGCTGGTGGTCAAACCGGTGCTCGCGGTGCTGCTGCTGCTGCCTCTGCTCAACCGGCAGTGGCGCACGCTTGTCACGGCCATCGCGTTGCCGGTGGCGTTCAACGCACTGGCCTGGCCCCTCGTCGTCGACCGGGGCAACTTCATCCACCGGACACTTCCCTACATCCTGTCGACCCGCGACTACTTCAACTCCTCGGTGTTGGGCAACGGCGTGTACTACGGATTGCCGATGTGGCTCATTGCCGCCCTGCGGGTGGGGTTCGTGGTGCTGGCGGCGCTGAGCCTGTGGCTGCTCAACCGCTACTACCGCACTCGCGACCCGTTCTTCTGGGCGCTGACGTCCTCGGGCGTGCTGCTGATCGCGTCCTGGCTGGTGCTCTCACTGGCCCAGGGCTACTACTCGATGATGCTGTTCCCGTTCCTGATGACGGTGGTGCTCAAGAATTCCGTGCTGCGCAATTGGCCGGCCTGGCTGGCCACCTACGGCTTCCTGACACTGGACCGCTGGCTGATGTGGCGCCTGCCGACGACGGGCCGGTTCTTGGAATACATGAAGATCACCTACGGATGGTCGCTGATGCTGATCGTGGTGTTCTGCGTGCTGTATTTCCGTTATCTCGACGCCAAGGCCGAAGGCCGCCTCGAGGATGGAATCGACCCGGCATGGATGGCGCCGGCACGACGTCCTCCCGCGCCGAGCGTTACGCCTGCGTGACGTTCGGCCGCGACTGCTGCGCTGGCGTAACGCTCGCGGTACCGTGACGCGCATGCTGGAACTCTCCGACGACGAATGGCGTAAGCGGCTCAACGCCGCGGAGTATCGGGTGCTGCGCGAGGCCGGCACCGAACCCGCGTTCACCGGTGAATACACCGACACCAAGACCGAGGGCGTCTATCAGTGCCGGGCCTGCGGAGCCGAACTGTTCCGCAGCACCGAGAAGTTCGAGTCACACTGCGGGTGGCCGTCATTCTTCGACCCGTCGCACTCGGATGCGGTGATCCTGCGTTCCGATGACACGCTGGGCATGCGCCGTGTGGAGGTGGTGTGCGCCAACTGCCACAGCCACCTCGGCCATGTCTTCGCCGGGGAGGGTTACCCCACCCCGACCGATCAGCGCTACTGCATCAACTCGATTTCCCTGAAGTTGGTGCCGCAGGGTTCCTAACCGGCCTACGGCAACCGGCTGACCAATTCCTCGACGCCGACCCTCGGGCCGGTGAAGAACGGAATCTCCTCGCGGACGTGCAGGCGGGCCTCAGTGGCACGCAGGTCACGCATCAGGTCGACGATCCGGTGCAACTCCGCCGCCTCGAATGCCAAGATCCACTCGTAGTCGCCGAGCGCGAAGGCCGGAACGGTGTTGGCCCGCACGTCCTTGTAACTGCGGGCGGCGATCCCGTGGTCGGTCAGCATCTTGCGCCGCTCATCGTCGGGCAGCAGGTACCACTCCAGCGACCGCACGAACGGGTACACACAGACGTAGTTGCCCGGTTCCTCACCGGCCAGAAACGCCGGCACGTGGCTCTTGTTGAACTCGGCCGGGCGATGCAACGCAACACTGCTCCACACCGGCGTGACGGCGCGCCCGAGTGTGGTGGTTCGCCGGAAGTCGCTGTAGGTGCTTTGCAACGCCTCAAGACGTTCGGCATGGGTCCAGATCATGAAATCGGCGTCGGCCCGCATCCCCGCCACGTCATACAGGCCACGGACCACCACGCCGCTGTCCTCTTGCTGCTTGAGGAACGTGGCGGTCTCGTCGATCACCGCGGCCCGGGTTTCGTCCTCGTAGCCCAGTACCCCGGGTCGCACCGCGAACGCCGAGAACATCACGTAGCGGACGGTGGCGTTGAGCGTGTCGTAGTCCAGTTTCGCCATGACCCCCATGGTGCCACGGGCACCTAGTGTGCGATTGTGGCGGCCACCACCGTGGCCGCTGCTCGGCCGGCCGCGGCAACGCAGGCCGGGACCCCTACGCCGTCGAGGTAATTGCCCGCGACAGCCAGGGTGGACGGCAACCCGGCCCGGATCGCGGCGATGAGATCGCCGTGGCCGGGCCCGTACTGCGGCAGGGCATCGATCCACCGGTGGATCAATACCTCGATCGGGTCAACGTCGATACCGAACACCGCGGCCAGATCGTCGCGGGCCCACGCCTGCAGTTGGTGATCGTCGGCGCCGGCGATGTCGTCACCGAAGCGGCCGAACGACATCCGCAGCAACTCGGCGTCGCCGCGGGCACCCCATTTCCGGGTCGTGAGCGTGATGGCCTTGGCATGCAACGGTTCTCCGGTTGCCACCAGAACACCGGACTGAGCAGGAAAGGGCGTGCCAGGCTCGACAGCCATCGCCAGTACGGCGGCTGAGGCCACCGGGATGCGCCCGGCCGCCGCTGCGGCCCGCGGTGCAAGATGCACCAGCAGTGCGGCCGCCTGCGGGGCGGGCACCGCCAGCACGACGGCATCGGCCTGCCGGGTCCGGCCGGTGTCGTCGTGCAGCTCCCAGCCCGCACCCGCAGCGGTAATGCGGCATACCGGCGTCTGGACCCAGTGCGCCCCGGCGCGCACCATCAGAGCGTCGAGCAGCACCTGGTACCCGCCGTCGAGAGCGCCGAAGACCGGCCCGCTGCCCGCACCCGGCAGGACCGCGCGGACCGCTTCGGTCAGGCTTCCGGCGCCGGCGTCGAGGGCGGCGGCCACCGTCGGTGCCGCCGACCGAATGCCGATCCCGGCCGCCGATCCGGCGTACACACCGGCCACCAGAGGGTCGACCGAGCGGGCCACCACCTGGTCGCCAAACCGGTCGGCGACCACATCGCCGAGCGCGGGATCGGAGGCTGGCTGCCACCGCAGGGTCCGGTCCGGCTCATCGGCGATCTGCGCGCAGGTGGCGGCGTCGACGAGACCGGCCACCGATTCGGCCGAACTCGGGATGCCGTTGACCGTGCCGACCGGCAGGGGGTGCAGCCGGTCCTGGCTGTACACGACCGGGCGCACCCCGGTGGTTCGGATCAACCGGTCCGTCAAACCGAGTTCGGCGAGCAGCGCCGGGACCTCCGGGCGACGGGCGATGAAGGCTTCGGCACCGATGTCCACCGGCTGGCCGCCAAGCCGCTCGGTCCGCAGGACGCCGCCGGGACGATCGGCCGGGTCGAACACGGTGATATCGGCCTGTTCGCCGACGGCACTGCGGATCCGGTAGGCGGCCACCAGACCTGAAATACCCCCTCCGACAACGCAATACCGCACAGTCCCCCGTCCACCCGGCTGACTGGCATCAGGGCTCACAGCGAATGCACCAAAGCCACCAGGTCGGTGATCAACTTGGGATCGGTGCCCGGCAGCACGCCGTGGCCGAGATTGAAGATGTGTCCGCCGGCACCCGCGTCGACGGCACGGCGACCGTCATCGACGACGGCCCGCGCGGCCTTCTCGGTGGCCGCCCAACCGGCCAGCAGGACGACGGGATCGAGGTTGCCTTGCAGCGCCTTTCCGGCGCCGACTCGACCGGTGGCGTCGGTCAGTGACGTGCGCCAGTCGACGCCGACGACGGTTGCACCGGCGTCGGACATCGCGCCGAGCAGCTCCGCGGTGCCGACGCCGAAATGAGTCATGGGCACGTGACAGTCCGCCAGCGCACCGAATACCCTTGTGCTGTAGGGCAATACATAGCTGCGGTAATCGGCCAGCGACAGAGTCCCCGCCCAGGAGTCGAAGAGCTGAATGGCATCCACGCCGGCGTCAAGCTGGACCTTCAGGAATTCGATGGTCAGATCGGTGAGCGACGCCATCAACGCGTGCCAGGTGGCTGGCTCGGCGAGCATCATCGCCTTGGTCCGCTCATGGAGTTTGCTCGGGCCGCCTTCCACCAGGTAGGAGGCCAGGGTGAACGGCGCGCCGGCGAAGCCGATCAGGGGGACGTCGCCAAGCGCCGAGACGAGCAGGCCGACGGCCTCGGCGACCGGGCCGACGGTCTGCAGGTCAAGGGCCGTGATTGCCGCGACATCGGACCCGGTCCGGACCGGGTGAGCGATCACCGGACCGACATCAGCGACGATGTCGAGCTCGATCCCGGCTCCGCGCAACGGGACGACGATGTCGGAGAACAGGATCGCCGCGTCGACGCCGTGCCGGTGGACCGGCTGCAGGGTGATCTCGCAGATCAACTCGGCGTCGAAACATGCCTCCATCATGGTGTTCTTAGCACGCAGCACGCGATACTCCGGCAGCGAGCGACCAGCCTGCCGCATGAACCAGACCGGCGGCCGCGACGGCGTGCGCCCGGCGGCGGCGGCCAGGTAGGGAGCCTCGGGAAGCTGGCGGCGGTTGCTCACCGGGACAATGCTGCCACGGCTGTCTGCGCCGTTTCACCGGCACGGCGCGCCTGCCTGCGCGGCTCACCCGATGGGGCTAGCGTCATCCCGTGACCAGCGCGGAGCCGACACAGTTCCGCGAGGCGGTGGCCGCGATGAATGCCGCGGAGGTTCGGCCTGAAATCGAGCTTGGCCCGATTCGCCCACCTCAGCGCCTCGCGCCGCACAGCTATGCGCTCGGCGCCGAGGTCCGGCGCCCCGAGGGGGAGATCGTGCCCGAGGGATCCGACGGCGATGCTTTCGGCCGGCTGATCCTGCTGCACGACCCCGACGGCGCCGAAGCCTGGGACGGGACGATGCGGTTGGTCGCCTTCATTCAGGCCGATCTGGACCCGGCCGAGGCCGTCGACCCCCTGCTGCCCGAAGTGGCATGGAGTTGGCTGGTGGAGGCACTCGAGTCGCGGGCCGAGCACGTGACCGCCCTGGGCGGAACGGTCACCGCCACCACGTCGGTGCGCTACGGCGACATCTCCGGGCCCCCTCGCGCCCATCAACTCGAGATGCGGGCATCCTGGACGGCCACCACGTTGTGCCTGGCGACCCATGTCGAAGCGTTCTGCGAAGTGCTCGAGCACGCGGCGGGACTCCCTCCGGCCGGGGTGACCGATCTGAGTTCGCGCTCCCGCGCCTGAGATGTCCTCCCCCGACGACCAGGACGTTCCGCCCGAGGATCCCGGCGGTCCGGAGCCCACTCCCCTGGCACGTCCCTGCGATGGGGTCCCGCCGGTGTCGGTCAGTGCCGACGAGATCGCCGGCGCAGCAACGAAACTCGCGGCGGGCAGCGGCCCTTTCGCCGTCGATGCCGAACGAGCATCGGGCTTTCGCTACTCCAACCGCGCCTACCTCATTCAGATCCGCCGCGCCGGCGCCGGAACGGTCCTGATCGACCCGGTCAACCACGGCGGCAGCCCGATCGACGTGCTGGCGCCCCTCGCCGACGTACTGGCCACCGACGAGTGGATCTTGCACGCGGCCGACCAGGACCTGCCCTGCCTGGCCGAGGTCGGGCTGCATCCGCCCGCGCTGTACGACACCGAATTGGCGGGACGATTGGCCGGCTTCGATCGCGTCAACCTCGCCGCCATGGTGCAACGCCTACTCGGCCTGGGCCTTGCCAAGGGGCACGGAGCGGCCGACTGGTCCAAACGCCCGCTGCCCGAGGACTGGCTGAACTACGCGGCTTTGGACGTCGAGGTGCTGATCGAGTTGCGGATCGAAGTCGCCGCGGTGCTGGCGCAGCAGAACAAGACCGGATGGGCGGCAGAGGAATTCGAGTACCTGCGCCACGCTGAGAGCGCGCCGACCCGCCGGGATCGCTGGCGCCGGACGTCGGGCCTGCACAAGGTTCGGACAAGTCAGGGCCTGGCTGCGGTGCGCGAGATGTGGACCGTCCGCGATCAGATCGCGCGGGGCCGCGATATCGCGCCGGGGCGGATTCTGCCCGACTCGGCGATCATCGCCGCGGCACTGGCAGATCCCAAGACGGCGGCCGAACTCACTGCGCTGCCCGTCTTCAGCGGGCCGAAACAGCGGCGCAGCGCCCGGATGTGGCTGGACGCCCTCGAGTCGGCACGCCGGACCGATGATCCGCCCGAGGCCGCCGAAGCCCTCACCGGGCCGCCGCCTGCGGTGCGGTGGGCCAAGCGCAAACCGGAGGCAGCGGCCTACCTGGAGTCGGCCCGCGCGGCACTGGGCACCCTGTCCGAACGGGTCGGGGTGCCAACCGAGAACCTCCTGTCCCCGGATCTGGTGCGCAGGCTGTGCTGGGACTTCCAGGAGGTCCCCGACATCAACGGCGTCATAGCGGACTTCCTCAGCGCCGGTGGGGCACGCAACTGGCAGCGCGAATTGGTGGTGCCGGCGCTGTCAGCCGCGTTGAGCCAACCCAACGTCGATGGATCCGCTGCGGGCGGATCAGTCGATCTGCTCTGAGACTGCCTCGTCGCGAGCGCTCAGTGCGGCCACCCAACCGGTGACCTGGCGGGCGACGTTCTGTTCGGTCAGGCCTACCTCGGAGAGGACCTCGCCGCGGCCGGCATGGTCGAGGAACTGTTGGGGCACACCGACATCGCGGCACGGCACGTCGATCTCCGCGGCCCGCAACGCAGCCGAGACCGCCGAGCCGACGCCGCCGCGAACGCCGCCGTCCTCCACGGTGACCACTAGTTTGTGCGCCCGGGCCAGCGTGCCCAGTGACTCAGGCACCGGCACCACCCAGCGCGGATCCACCACGGTCACGCCGATGCCCTGTTTGCGGAGCCGTTCTGCGGCCTTGAGCGCCATCCCGGCGAAGGACCCCACCGCGACCATCAGGACGTCGTTGGTTAACTCCGGCGCGGGCCGGGCCAGGACGTCAATCCCCGAGATCCGCTCAAGTGCCGGAATATCTTGGCCCACTTCGCCTTTGGGGAAGCGAATTGCCGTCGGACCGTCGTGGATGTCCAGTGCCTCGCCCAGTTCTTCGCGCAGTCGGGCGCCATCCCGCGGGGCCGCGACCCGGATTCCGGGCACGATGTTGAGCACCGACAGATCCCATACGCCGTTATGGCTGGCGCCGTCGTTTCCGGTGACGCCGGCGCGGTCCAGGACGATGGTGACCGGCAGTTTGTGAAGGGCGACATCCATCAGAACCTGGTCGAAGGCCCGGTTGAGGAAGGTCGAGTAGACGGCTACCACCGGATGCATGCCGCCCATGGCCAACCCGGCCGCGGATGTCATCGCGTGCTGTTCGGCAATGCCGACGTCGAATAGCCGGTCGGCGAATCGCTCACCGAAGGCCGCCAGGCCGGTGGGCCCGGGCATCGCCGCGGTGATCGCCACGATATCGCGGCGCTTGGTCGCGTAGGCGACCAGGGCGTCGGAGAACACCGCGGTCCACCCCGGTGCCGAGGCTGTCGTCGCCAGGCCGGTGTGCGGGTCGATCACGCCACAGGCGTGCATCTGCTCGGCCTCGTCGTTCTCCGCCGGCGGATACCCCATGCCTTTGCGGGTCGCCACATGCACGATCACGGGCGCGTTGAAGCCGCGGGCATGGCGTAGTGCGTTCTCCACCGCGTGTTCGTCGTGGCCGTCGATCGGTCCGACGTATTTGATCCCGAGGTCGGAGAACATCATCTGCGGGGAGATCGCGTCTTTGAGTCCGACTTTGACGCTGTGCATGGCCTGATATGCGACCTCGCCGATGACCGGTACGCCGCGAAGCGCGATCCGGCCGCGTTCCAAAATCCGCTCGTAGCCCGGTTGCAGACGCAGGCCGGCGAGATGGTCGGCGAATCCGCCGATGGTCGGCGCGTAACTGCGGCCGTTGTCGTTGACGACGATGACGACCGGCCGTTCGGCCGCAGCGATGTTGTTCAGCGCCTCCCAGCACATCCCGCCGGTCAGTGCACCGTCACCGACGACGGCGACGACGTGGCGGTTGCGCTCACCCCGTAATTCGAAGGCCTTGGCCAGTCCGTCGGCGTAGGACAGCGCCGCGGAGGCGTGGCTGGATTCGACCCAGTCGTGGGCGCTCTCGGCACGTGACGGATAACCCGACAGGCCACCCTTCATCCGCAGGGTGTCAAAATCGCCGCTGCGTCCGGTCAGCATCTTGTGCACGTACGCCTGGTGACCGGTGTCGAAGATGATCGGGTCGTGCGGGGAATCGAACACCCGGTGCAGGCCTAGTGTGAGTTCCACCACGCCGAGGTTCGGGCCGAGGTGTCCGCCGGTGGCAGCAACCTTGTGGATCAGGAACTGGCGGATCTCCACCGCGAGTTCTGTCAGCTGGTCCTGGGAAAGGTGCTGCAGATCGGCAGGGCCCCGGATCTGTTCGAGCATCGGCTCAGTCTACGCACTCGTGCCCGGTGATTCCGGCCCGGCGATGTAGACGTCCGGCACCCCGTCGCCGTCCGCATCGGAGGTTTCCAGTTCGAAAACCGAACGATAGTGCCGGTTGCGGATCCGCAGCAGGACCGCCGCCAAACCCGCTGCCAGCAAAGACCCGGTGAGCACCCCGACCTTCACCACTTCCTGACGAGTCGGGTCCGAACCGAACGCCAAGTCCCCGATCAGCAGCGATACCGTGAATCCGACGCCGGCCAGCAGGGACACCCCGAGGACGTCGATCCAGCGCAGTGATGCGTCGAGGCTCGCGCGGGTCGCAGCGGCCACCAGTCGTGTGGTGCCGAACACACCGATGGTCTTACCGACGACGAGGCCGGCGACGACGCCGAGAGCAATCGGATCGCGCAGCGCTGTCACAAATCCGTTATAGCCACCGAACGTCACTCCGGCCGCGAAGAAGGCGAACACCGGCACCGCAAAGCCCGCCGAAACGGGCCGCATCACATGCTCAAAGCGCTCAGCCAGGCCGGGCGCGCCGGTCTTGGACGTCAGCACCGGCACGGTAAAGCCCAGCAGCACCCCGGCGACCGTGGCGTGCACTCCGGACTCGTGGACGAACGCCCAGGTGATCAAGGCCAAGGGGACCAGCAACCACCAGGAGGTGACACGTCGCTGAACCAGGACCGCGAACACCGTCAGTGCAACCAATGCCAGGCCCAACGCGCCCAGGTTGATCTTGGCGGTATAGAACACCGCGATCACGGTGATCGCGAGCAAGTCATCGACCACTGCCAGGGTGAGCAGAAAGGTGCGCAGCGCGGCCGGCAGATGGGTGGAGATCACCGCCAATACCGCCACCGCGAACGCGATGTCGGTGGCGGTCGGTATCGCCCACCCGCGGGCCGCGCCGTCACCGGATCCAGCGGCGAGCGCCACGAATATCGCAGCGGGAACCACCATGCCGCCCACCGCCGCGGCGATCGGTAACGCCGCCCGAGCCGGATCGCGGAGGTCTCCAGCGACGAACTCGCGCTTGAGTTCAAGACCGACGACGAAGAAGAAAATGGCCAGCAACCCGTCGGCCGCCCAGCCGCCCATGCTCAGGTTCAGGTGCAGGCCGTAGTCATCGGAGCCGACACGCAGATCGGTCAGAGCGTGATACGACGCCGCCCACGGTGAGTTCGCCCAGATGAGCGCGGCGGCAGCGGCACACAGCAGCAGCGCGCCGCCGACGGTTTCCTTATGCAGGATCGTAATGACGCGGCGGGTCTCCGACCACGATCCGCGGGCGAACAATCTGACCGGCAACCGAGGCCGACCGCCCCGATCAGTCTCCGACATGATCGGCCTTCTCCAGCATCGCAATACACTCGACGTGATGCGTTAATGGAAAAGCGTCGAAGACCCGGATGGAGTCCACCCGGTAACCGTGCTCGCGGTAGATCTTGATGTCGCGCGCGAAAGCTGCTGCTTCACAACCGATGTGGAATACGCGCCGAACGCCCGCACTCGAGAGTAGTTCAATCACCGGCCGCCCCGCTCCAGCGCGGGGCGGATCGAGCACCGCGATGTCGGCTCCGCCGGACCCCGCGGCGAGGACACGTCGAACCGAATCGCAGACCACCTGCACCTGAGGTAAGTCGGCCAGCGCCGACTGCGCCGCGGCCGATGCCCCGCGCGAGGTGTCCACCGTCAGCACGTGCCCCTGCTCTCCGACCACCTCGGCGAGGCTCGCGGCGAACAGGCCGGCGCCACCGTAGAGATCCCAGGCCCGCTGCGCATCGCAATCCTGCGCCCACTGCTGCACCAGGTCACTATAGAACGCGGGCGCGTCGCGATGGGACTGCCAGAAGGCCGTCACGGGCAGCCGCCAGACGCGCCGGCCCACCCGGTGCACGGACTCCCCTGATCCCTCGATCGCGGTGCCGCCGCGACGGCCACGAGTTGTCGCCACCACATGCCGTAGATCGTCGTCGTCAACCACGACGTGCAACCGGTCGCCCGAACGCAGTCGCGAATCGGTGAACACTCCGCCATCGAGGTGGGCGAACATGCTCTCAACCAGTTGTCCACACCGCAGATCGGTGACGAGTTCGTCGCTGTGGTAGCGATGGAAACCGACCCGGCCGTCGTCCCCGACGTCCAGGCGTACCCGGGTTCGCCAACCCCGCGCGTTGCCGGAGCCGACCGGCGCGGCCACGCCCTGCCACGCGAAGTCGCCCAGCCGCTCCAGTTGATTGCTGACCACCTGGCCCTTGATCACCCGGGCTGCGTCGGGGTCGACAAAGGCCAGATCGCAGCACCCTGCACCGTCGACTCCGGCGATCGGGCACAGCGGCGCTATCCGGTCAGGCGAGGGTTCGAGAACCTCCAGCGCCTCGGCATGCCAATACGATCCGCGTTGCGACGTGACTCGCACCCGCAGCAGTTCCCCGGGTAGCGCGTAGCGGACGAACACCACCCGCGCCTCGTGGCGGGCCACGCAACTGCCGCCATTAGCAGCCGGCCCGGCGCGCACCACCAGGTCCTCCGGTGTCCCGGTGGTCACTCCACGAAGCCGCGGCGTACGTCGCCCGGTGCGTTCTGCACGTCGAGCGGACGAAGATCAGACGACGAATTGAGCTGCCACGGAACAGAAGCCACCACCACATTCGGCATGAACCGCAGGCGGGTCTTGAGCCGCAGGGCGCTCTGGTTGTGCAACAGGCTCTCCCACCAGTGCCCGACCACGTATTCCGGAATGAACACGGTGATCACGGTACGCGGGGCCTCCCGGTTGATCCGCCTGATGTAATCAATTATCGGGCCGGTGATTTCGCGGTAGGGCGAGGCGAGCACCTTCAGCGGGACCGTGACATCGCTGGCTTCCCATTCAGCCGTGAGTCTGCGCGTCTCGACCTCATTGACATCGACACTGAGCGCTTCGAGCACGTCCGGTCGCGTCGCCCGGGCATAGGCCAGCGCCCGAAGTGTGGGCAGTTGCATGGTCGAGACAAGCACCACCGCGTGGTTGCGGCTGGGCAGCACGATCTCACGTTGCTCAGCCTCGATCGGCGTCAGCTCGCGCGACACCGCGGCGTAGTGCCGGTTGATCGCCTTCATCATGACGAACAGCCCGCCCATCGCCAAGATTGCGATCCACGCCCCGGCCAGGAACTTGGTGACTAGCACCACGATCAGAACCGAACCGGTGGCGGTGAGCCCGATGGCGTTGATGATCCGGGAGCGGATCATCCGGCGTCGTTCCTCCGGGTCGTCCTCGGTGCGCAATAGCCGCGTCCAATGCCGCACCATGCCGATCTGGCTGAGCGTGAAGGATACGAAAACGCCGACGATGTAGAGCTGGATCAGCGCCGTGACCTCGGCATCGAATGCGACGACGAAGGCGATCGCCGCCAGAGCCAGGAACACGATCCCGTTGGAAAACGCCAACCGGCCGCCGCGGGTGAGCAGCTGCCGGGGAAGGTAGCGATCCTGGGCCAGGATGGACCCGAGCACCGGGAAACCGTTGAACGCGGTATTGGCCGCCAACACCAGGATCAGCGCCGTCACCCCGGTGATCAGATAGAGGCCGACCGGAAAATCGCGGAAGATGGCGTCGGCCAATTGGGCCACCAGGGTCTTCTGGCGGTAACCATCCGGTGCACCGATGAGTTGCTCAGCGGGGTTATGGGCAACTTTCACACCGGTTTCGATTGCCAGCGTGATCATGCCCATGAACATCACCACCGCGATACCGCCCAGCATGGCCAGGGTGGTGGCGGCATTGCGCGATTTGGGCTTGCGAAACGCCGGAACGCCGTTACTGATCGCTTCGACACCGGTCAGCGCCGCGCAACCGGAGGAAAACGCCCGGGCCACCAGAAACACAAGGGCAAAGCCCATGACGTCGCCGTGTTCGGAGCGCAACTCAAACCCCGCCGACTCCGCCTGCAGATCGCGGTCCATCCCGAAAATCTGAATGAAACCCCACGCCAGCATGCCGAACATGCCGGCCATGAAGGCGTAGGTCGGAATGGCGAACGCAGTGCCCGACTCGCGGATTCCGCGCAGATTGACCGCCGTCAACAGCACGATCGCGGTGACTGCGAACGCCACCTTGTGCTGGGCGATGAACGGCACGGCCGAGCCGATGTTGGACATCGCCGAGGCCATCGAGACGGCCACCGTCAGCGTGTAATCGACCATCAGCGCGCTGGCCACCGTCAAGCCGGCGGTCGGGCCGAGGTTGGTGGTGACAACCTCGTAGTCGCCGCCACCGGAGGGGTAGGCGTGCACGTTCTGCCGGTAGGAGGCCACCACCACCAACATGACCAGCGCCACCGCCAGGCCGACCCAGGGCGCCATCACCAGCGCGGACAGGCCCGCGACCGACAGCACCAGGAAGATCTCCTCGGGCGCGTACGCCACCGAAGACATGGCATCGGAGGCGAACACCGGCAGGGCGATGCGCTTGGGGAGCAGCGTGTGGCTCAGCTTGTCGCTGCGGAACGGCTGGCCCAGGAGCAACCGGCGCACGCCCATCGAAACCTTGGACACGAGAGCCAAGAGTAGGCCTTGCCCGCGGTGGAGGTAGCGTTCGGACTACCGTGCCGCTCGCCGGGTGGGCTGCACACGACAGAGCGCCGGAGGTCCCCGAGTGCGAGTTGTGGTGATGGGTTGCGGCCGGGTGGGCGCCTCGCTGGCCGAAGCGCTATCCCGACTCGGACACGACGTCGCGGTGGTCGACCGCGATGCGACGGCGTTTCACCGGCTCTCCCCGGTGTTCACCGGTGAGCGCGTTCTGGGCATGGGATTCGATCGGGAAGTGTTGCTACGAGCGGGAATCGAGCACGCCGACGCCTTCGCCGCGGTGTCCTCCGGCGACAACTCCAACATCATCTCGGCCCGGTTGGCGCGGGAGATGTTCAGCGTCCAGAAAGTGGTGGCGCGTATCTACGACGCCAAGCGGGCGGCGGTCTACGAGCGCCTGGGAATCCCCACCGTGGCCACCGTGCCCTGGACCACCGACCGGTTGCTCAATGCGCTGATCGGCGACGTCGAGGCCACCCGGTGGCGAGACCCCACCGGCACTGTCGCGGTGGCCGAGGCGGCACTGCACGAGTCGTGGATGGGCTACCGGGTGTCCGACCTCGAGGAGTCAACCAGTGCCCGGGTGGCGTTCCTGATCCGGTTCGGCACCGGCGTGCTGCCGGAGTCCAAGACCGTCATCCAGGCCGGTGATCAGGTCTATCTCGCTGCGGTGTCCGGTCAGTGCGCCGAAGCACTGGCCATCGCCGCACAACCGCCGGCGGACGGGGTCGGGGAATGAAAGTCGCTATCGCCGGCGCGGGTGCAGTCGGGCGTTCGATCGCCCGGGAGTTGGTCGAGAATCGCCACGAGGTGACCCTGATCGAGCGCAACCGCAACCACGTGGACGTCGACGCGATCCCGGCCGCGGACTGGCGCCTCGGTGATGCCTGCGAGTTGAGCCTGCTGGAGTCGGTGCACCTGGAGGAGTTCGACGTGGTGATCGCCGCCACCGGCGACGACAAGGCCAACGTGGTGCTCTCACTGCTGGCCAAGACCGAATTCGCGGTGGCGCGCGTGGTGGCGCGCGTCAATGATCCGCGCAACGAGTGGCTCTTCGACAGTGCCTGGGGGGTGGACGTCGCGGTGTCCACGCCGAGGATCTTGGCCTCACTGGTGGAGGAGGCGTTCGCCGTCGGAGATCTGGTGCGGCTCATCGAGTTTCGCAAAGGGCACGCGAACCTGGTGGAGATCACACTTCCCGACGACACCCGCTGGGGCGGCCGGCCGGTGCGCAAACTCGCACTACCCCGCGATGTCGCGCTCGTGGCAATCCTGCGCGGAAACCGCGTCATCGTGCCGGAGGCCGACGAGCCACTCGAGGGCGGCGACGAACTACTGTTCGTCGCTGCACCGGAAGTTGAGGAAGACCTGCGCAACCTGCTCGCCACCGGAACGCACCCACAGTAGAAGCCCGCAGTACAAGCCCAATCAGTAGAACCCGGTCAGTTGGTGACCGGCGGCTCATCGACTCCGTCCGCGGACGGGCTGGTTACGTGGTCGGCGTGCAACGCACGCTGGGCCGCACGGATCGCCAGATAGGTGACCAGGGCTCCGATGGCGGCCAGTGGCCAGCCCATCGCTATCCGGGCCACGCCGAGCCAACCGGTCCGATCCGCATCGTAGAGGTGGTGCTGCACGACGAACCGGGCGCCGAACACCAGAACCCAGGTGAGCGTCGCCGCATCGAACGCCAGCACCGCCCGACGCGACCGTCGCCAACTGCGGTCATGGCCGTTGACCCAACTCCAGACGTACCCGACGATCGGCCGGCGGATCAGCACCGACAACCCGAATACGGTCGCCCAGATCAGCGATGTCCAGATTCCCAGCAGGAAATAGCCCTTGGAGGCGCCGACCAGCCAGGCGATCAGCGCGCTGATGCCAACGCCCAAGAATCCGGCGAGAGCCGGTTTCACCGAATCACGCCGGACCAGACGCCAGATCAGAATCCCCGCGGCCACGCTGAGAGCCGCGATGAGCGCGGGCAGCAAACCGAACGCCGTCGACACCGGCACCAGGACCATCACCGGCAGGGCCGAGTAAACCAAGCCGCTGACGCCGCCCATCTGGCCGAGCAACGCCTGGCCGGGGGTGCGACCGGCGTCAGTCGATTGCTCACCACCAGAGCTTTGGGACGTCACCGCACGATCGGGCGTCACCGCCGAATCACCGCTGGATCTCCGAATCACCGCTGGATCTCATAGTGCGGGTTGTAAATCGCCTTGCTCCCGTTTTCCAACATGCCCAACCGGCCGTGCACCCGAAGCGTCCGGCCACTGTCGATACCGGGAATTCGCCGCTGACCCAGCCAGACCAGCATCACCGTGTCGGTGCCGTCGAACAACTCGGCCTGCACGCCGCCGGAACAACCCTTGGCGTTGGTCTGCACGCTACGAAGGGTGCCGATCATGGTGACCTCCTGGCCACGCTGACAGTCGACGGCGCGGTTGGCCCCGGTGCTGGCGGCCATCCCGCTGAGTTCCTCGGCATCGCGCACGTCGGGGCTTTCCACCAATCGACGGGTGAGACGGCGTACAAAACCTTCGGCCGCAGCCATGGTCACTCCTGTTGTCGCTGCCCGCGTCCGCGACTCGGACGTACGCGGGTTGAGTTGGCGCACCAGCAACGGTAGCGCTCTTGGTTCGGCAGCGCCACGAAGCCCACCCGCGGGCTGGTCACAGACTGCCCAAGGGGACGATCAACCGATGGCGGTAGACCTGTTCGCGGTACCGATGGTCCTGCTGCCGGGGACGGGCTCAGACGAGGACTATCTGCAGCGTGCCTTCGCCTCCCCCCTGGAGCAGGCGGGTGCCGTCGTCGTCGCGGTCCCGCCGCGGCCGGATCACCTCGTGTCGGGTTACCTGCAGGCGCTGGACGCCGCGGCGGCGGCCGGACCCATCGCCGTGGGCGGAGTCTCGATCGGCGCGGCGGTGGCGACTAAGTGGGCACTGGCCAATCCGGATCGGGTCATCGCTGTGCTCGCGGTGTTGCCGCCGTGGACCGGCCCGCCTGCCGCCGCGCCCGCGGCACTGTCCGCCCGGCACACGGCCGCCCTACTGCGCCGCGACGGGCTGGCGGCCACTACCGCGGCGATGATGTCGTCGAGCCCACCGTGGCTGGCCGGCGAGCTGGCCCGCTCCTGGAGTCGGCAGTGGCCCGCGCTGCCCGATGCGATGGACGAGGCGGCGGGGTATGCGGGCCCGACCGCAGCCGAATTGGGCCGACTGGCGCCACCGATGGGCGTGGTGGGGGCATCCGATGACCCGATCCACCCGATCGCGGTCGCGCAGCAGTGGGCCGCGGCCGTGCCGCGCGCCTCGCTCGTCACGGTCACCCTCGACCTTTTCGGACCCAACCCCGCGGCACTCGGCGTCGCCGCCGCGGCGGCATTGCGGGCGGTCGGCTGAACGCCGGAGCTCAGCCCCCGGTGCTGCTGGTGGTGCGGAACTGCTGGGTCGCCGACCCGGAGACTCCGCCCTCGCCGGCCGGATCGTCGGGCTGGGGTTGCTGCTGCTGCTGGGCGAGCATGGCCTGCTGCGCGGCGAACATCGCCTGTTGGGCCAGCTGGGCCTGTTGGGCCTGCTGCACGGCGGCGGCGTTGAGTTGGGCGGCCAGCGGCTCGGGCAGCTGCACGGGCAGCGGGGTCCGCACCGGCAGTGGCGTGTCGCCGCGCCGGACCACGGTGTCCGCCATGGCTTCCCGGGCTTCGGCGGCCAGCGCATCAATGGACGCGGGCAACCCGTTGACCACGCAGCGGATCATCCAGCGATATCCGTCCACGCCGATGAAGCGCACCACACCGGCGCCGGTTCCGACCACCTCACGGCCCCAGGGCCCGTTCTGGATGGAGACTGCGGCGTTGTCGTTGCGCAACGCATCAGCCAGCTCGCCGGCGACCTCACGCCACAGCCCGGGAGTCTTGGGCGCGGCATAGGCGGCGATGGTGAATCTGCCGTTTCCGGTGACGATCCAGATCGCGCTCGGGACACCCATCTGGTTGAGCTCGACCTGCACCTGACCGTCGGGCTGCATCGGGATGAGCACCGACCCCAGGTCGAGCCGCGCCACGGTGGCCTGGGCGGGGTCGTCGAAGTCCTCGATGTCGAAAGGGCCATCCGCGTCACCGGACAGGCCCGGCACCGCAACAGCGTCGTCCACCACGTCCTCGGCTACCGACTCCACCGACTCCACCGACTCCACCGACTCCACCGACTCCACCGACTCATCGACGTCGACCGCCACGCTGTCGTCCCGGTCCTGGGGGTCCTGATCTCGCTTACGTCTACCGAATGCCATCACAAACTCGCATGTCCGCCGGAGGAACCGTGGCCGCCCTGGCCACGGGTGGTGTCAGCGAGTCCGGCCTCATCGAACGAAGCCACCTCGACCAACTCTGGTAACTCGACTCGCTGGATCAGTAACTGCGCGATCCGGTCGCCGCGCCGGATCACGATCGGCACCGCTGGATCAAGGTTGATCAATGCCACTTTGATCTCGCCGCGATATCCGGCGTCGATGGTGCCCGGACTGTTCACGATCGAAAGCCCAACGCGCGCAGCCAGACCGGAACGCGGGTGAACCAGTCCCACCATGCCGTGCGGGACAGCGACGGCGATGCCGGTGGACACCAGGCTCCGCTGTCCGGGAGCCAGTTCGATGTCTTCGGCACTGCAGAGATCGACGCCCGCATCACCGTCATGGGCACGGGCGGGCATCGGGAGATCGCGGTCCAGGCGAACCACCGCAAGGCTGGTGGGCACGATCCGAGAGACTACCCTTGGCCTGGTGACCGGTGCGCGCACGAGTAGGCAAACCGTTCGCTACCGCGAGCGGTTGTGGGTGCCGTGGTGGTGGTGGCTGGTGGGCTTGGTCGTGTCTGCGGTGTTCGCCACCGAGGTCAATATGGGCGTGCGTACCCTGCCGAACTGGCTGCCCTATGCGGTTCTGGCGACGGCTTCGGTCGGCGTCCTGCTGTGGCTCAGCCGGACCGAGGTGCAGGTCACGGACACCGGATCCGGGCTGGAACTGCTCGCGGACCAGGCGCACCTGCCCGCCTCAGCGGTCGCGAGTTCGGCAGCGGTACCCCGATCTGCCAAGTCGGCCGCCCTGGGGCGCCAACTTGATCCGGCGGCGTTCGTGGTGCACCGCAGCTGGGTGGGCCCGATGGCGCTGGTCGTTCTCGACGATGCCGATGATCCGACGCCGTACTGGCTGGTGAGTTGCCGACATCCGGAACGAATGCTGGCGGCGCTACGCAGCTGAGCGGGCCCCGGACTGCGCAACCCGACCTACGTCGCGCAGTCGGTGCAGATCATCACGCCCTTCTTCGCGCTGGCCAAACGACTGCGGTGATGGACAAGAAAACAACTGGCGCAGGTGAATTCGTCAGCCTGCTTCGGAATTACCCGGACTGACAATTCCTCACCGGACAGATCAGCGCCGGGCAACTCAAAGGACTCCGCCGACTCCGTCTCGTCGACGTCGACGACAGCCGACTGGGCCTCGTTGCGACGTGCGGTGAGTTCTTCCAGGGAATCCTCGGAAGTCTCGTCAGTCTCGGTACGCCGTGGGGCGTCGTAATCAGTGGCCACCGTCAATCCCCTCGTCGAACCTCGACATGGCTTTGTACCAGCGTCGAACGCTTGCGCAAAGCGATTACCTCCCGTGAGCGGAGAGTTCCAGTGTGAAATGCATCACAGTCCCTGCCGAGAGCGGCCCGAGTCTGTGGTGCACGCCAGAGTACCGGCGCTGACGTGCTGGCTTTACAGTGCAACACGTGGTCGCTCAACTCACCGAAGGTTCCGCCTACGACAGGGACGGGAAACCCTATCTCCGGCGCAACTACCGCCCCGGCATTATTGCGCTGGCTGCGCTCGTCGCCCTCACCGCCGTGGTGTGGACGTTCGTGTTGACCCGGCCGGTCACCGTGGGTGAGGCCGCCGCCTGCAACGTCCCACCGGCTTCCACTGACCCGGACGCGCCCCGGCTGGGCAATCGCGTTTCAGCGTCATCGATGATCGAGGTGGCGCCGGCCAAATTGGCCGAGACCAACATCCGGGTACTCAATGCCAGCGGCCAGGGCGGCCAGGCCAGCGATGTGGCCGGCTCCCTGCGGGATCTCGGCTTCGCCGCGCCGGCGGCGGCCAACGATCCGGTCTACGCCGGCATCCGGCTGGGCTGCCAGGGCCAGATCCGTTTCGGCCCGGCAGGCCGGCCGGGTGCTGCGGCCGCGTGGCTGGTGGCCCCTTGCGTCGAGCTCTATCAGGACGACCGCAAAGACAACTCCGTGGATCTCGTGATCGGCGCCGACTTCACCGCGCTGGCCAACAGCGACGACATCGCCGCGGTGCTCGCCGGCCTGAGTCCCGGCGCCACCGAACCGGCCGACTCCGCGTTGCTGACCAAGATCCACAACGGCACCTGCTGAGCGATTCAGCGCAACGGCCCCAACCCGGCGAAGCTGTCGAGGGCGGCGATAACTTGCCCCGCCACGTTCGGGGCGGCCGCCACCAACAGGCACCCGCTCGTACCCGGTTCGTCGGGGTCGGGCAAGAGCAGTTCCGCCCCCGCCTCGGAGGCGATCAACGCACCGGCAGCCCAGTCCCACACGTTGAGGCCATGCTCGTAGTAGGCGTCGAGACGTCCCGCAGCCACCATGCACAGATCCAGTGCCGCCGAACCGATGCGCCGGATATCACGGATTACCGGGAGCATCTGCGCCAGCAGTGCCGCCTGCGCAGCACGGCGTCGCGGTTCGTAGCCGAAGCCCGTTCCCAGCAGCGTCATCGACAGGTCCGCGGCCTGGCTGCACCGCAGGCGCCGGCGGACGCCGCCAGCGACCACGTGTGCGCCCAAACCCACGCCGGCCGAGTACACGTCCCCGCTGGCGACATCCGCGACCGCCCCGGCCACCGACTGACCATCGCGCTGGGCGGCGATCGACACGGCGTACGCGGGGATTCCGTAAACGAAGTTCACCGTGCCGTCGATGGGGTCGACCACCCAGCGCACCACGCCCGGCTGCGCCGCCGCCCCACCCGCTTCCTCGCCGAGGATCGGCTCGCCCGGACGCCGTCGCGCCAGCCGATCCCGGATCAACTCTTCGGTGTCGGTGTCGGCGATGGTCACCGGGTCAGTCGGGGTGGTCTTGGCACGTATGGCCGGACTGCTCGACCCAGGCGTCCCGAAGATCTCGACACGGCGCCGACGCACCAGCTCGGCTGCCTCGGTAACCAATTGCTCAGCCACCCCGCGCAGCTCCGCGGTCAGGTCATCGTTCACGGAGTCATCGCAACACAGATCGTCGACGCTCGGGTCCTCGACGCTCGGGTCCTCGACGCTCGGGTCCTCGACGCTCGGGTCCTCGACGCTCGGGTCCTCGACGCTCAAGCGACCCGCCCGATCTCTCGGTGCGCGGGCGGCCCACCCGATAGTGTCTGTTCCGGCACCAGTGCCTGATCGGGTTGATCCATCCGCCGCCAGAAGGAGCAGCAATGACCCCGACCGAAGCCGGACCGATCGAAGCTGCCAGCACGGCGAGTCATGCGCTCGGTGTGGATGTGGGCGGCAGCGGGGTCAAGGGCGCCGTCGTCGATCTCGATACCGGATTGCTCGTCGGTGAGCGGTTTCGGCTGGACACCCCGCAGCCGGCCACGCCGAAAGCCGTGACTAAGGCGGTCGCCGAGGTGGTGGACCACTTCGGATGGGTCGGACCAGTGGGCGTCACCTATCCCGGAGTCGTGGTGGATGGCGTGGTGAAGACCGCGGCGAACGTCGACAAGTCCTGGATTGGTGCCAACGTCGCCGAACTGATGAGCGCGGCTCTCGGTGGCCGGAAGGTGACGGTCCTCAACGACGCCGACGCCGCCGGGCTTGCCGAGGCCTGCTACGGCGCGGGTCGCGACAAGCGCGGCCTAATCGTGTTGCTCACCTTCGGCACGGGCATCGGCTCCGCGGTGCTCTATGACGGTGTGCTGCTGCCCAATAGCGAGTTCGGTCATATCGAGGTCGGCGGCAAGGAGGCCGAGCACCGTGCTGCCTCGTCGGTCAAAGAACGCAAGGAGTGGAATTACCAGCGCTGGACCGAGGAGGTCACCAAGGTCCTGGTCGCGATCGAGAACGCCATCTGGCCGGACTTATTCATCGCAGGCGGGGGGATCAGCCGAAAGGCCGACCGGTGGATCCCGATGCTGAAGAATCGGACACCGGTCGTCGGGGCGGCACTGCAGAATGAGGCCGGAATCGTCGGCGCCGCGATGGCCAGCCAATCCGACCTGATCGGGTAGTCGGCACGGCCCGTGCTGCGCAGCCTCAATTAGTCGTTACAATGGTGATCGGCGCCCGCTAACCGGACAGCGGAGAGATTCCACAACGAGATCGCGCCGATATCCCCCATAGCCGACGCTTTCGGTGAGGCACGTCCGTGGCCCGTCGAACGCCAGCAGACCGAAAGGGTGTACGTGGCAGCGACCAAAGTGAGCCCGGCAACCTCGAAGCCGGTGAAGCGCACCGCTACCAGGACTCCCGCCAAAAAGACGGTGGCAAAGGCCCCGGCCAAGAAAGCGGTTGCGAAGGCGCCGGCTAAGAAGACCGCAACAGCCAAAAAGACCGTCACGAAAGCCCCCGCCAAAAAAACCGCGACACGGACCGCGACAGCCAAAAAGACCGTCACGAAAGCCCCCGCCAAAAAAACCGCGACACGGACCGCGACAGCCAAAAAGACCGTCACCAAGGCCCCCGCCAAAAAAGCAGTTGCAAAGGCCCCCGCCAAAAAAATGGTCGCGAAGGGCCCCGCCAAAAAAGTGATGACACGAACCCCACCCGCCAATAGAGCGGCGCCGAAAGCCCCCGTCACAAAGACCGTCACGAAAGCCCCCCCTAAAAAAGCGGTGGCAAAGGCCCCTGCCAAAAAGGGCGTTAACGCCGCCAAAACGGCACCTGCCAAACCAACCGGCAAGGCCCTCCCCGCGAAAGCTGTTTCCGCGAAGACCGTTTCCTCCAAAGCTGTTTCCGCCAAGACCGTTCCGGCGAAGGCAGCCACGAAATCGGCACCGGCCAAAGCCGCCCGCGACAGCGCCAAGAATCAGGCCGAGTCCGCCGAAGGCGAACTGCTTGTCGAGGACCTAGATCTCGTCGTAGTACCCGACATCGACGTCGCTGAAGAAATCGTGATCGAGGACCTCGAGGGCGTCGTCGTGGAGGAGGCGGGCGTCGTGGTCGCCGTTGTCACGGCCGGTCCCGCCACCGACGGCGAGGATGACGATGTCGCGGAGCCCTCTGACAAGGACAAGGCTTCCGGTGACTTCGTTTGGGACGAAGAGGAATCCGAGGCCCTGCGCCAAGCCCGCAAGGACGCCGAACTCACCGCCTCTGCAGACTCGGTGCGCGCCTACCTCAAGCAGATCGGCAAGGTCGCCCTCCTCAATGCCGAGGAAGAGGTCGAGCTGGCCAAACGGATCGAGGCCGGCCTGTACGCCACTCAGAAGATGACCGAGGTGGCCGAGCGCGGCAAGAAACTTCCCGTGCAGCAGCGTCGCGATATGCAGTGGATCTGCCGCGACGGAGATCGCGCGAAAAACCATCTGCTGGAGGCGAATCTGCGTCTGGTGGTCTCACTGGCCAAGCGCTACACCGGCCGCGGTATGGCGTTCCTGGACTTGATCCAGGAGGGCAACCTGGGTCTGATTCGCGCGGTGGAAAAGTTCGACTACACCAAGGGCTACAAGTTCTCCACCTACGCCACGTGGTGGATTCGTCAGGCCATCACCCGTGCGATGGCCGACCAAGCCCGCACCATCCGCATCCCGGTGCACATGGTCGAGGTGATCAACAAGCTCGGCCGTATTCAGCGTGAACTGCTCCAGGATCTGGGGCGCGAGGCCACTCCGGAGGAGCTGGCCAAGGAGATGGATATCACCCCGGAGAAGGTGCTGGAGATCCAGCAGTACGCCCGCGAGCCGATCTCCCTTGATCAGACCATCGGCGACGAGGGCGATAGCCAACTCGGCGACTTCATCGAGGATTCCGAAGCGGTCGTGGCCGTCGACGCCGTCTCGTTCACGCTGCTGCAGGATCAATTGCAGTCGGTGCTCGAGACTCTGTCCGAGCGCGAAGCCGGCGTGGTGCGCCTGCGGTTCGGCCTCACCGATGGCCAGCCGCGCACGCTCGATGAGATCGGCCAGGTGTACGGGGTCACCCGCGAACGCATCCGGCAGATCGAGTCCAAAACCATGTCGAAGTTACGGCATCCGAGCCGCTCACAGGTTTTGCGCGACTACCTGGACTAGCGTGGAATCCGATGGCGTCAGCGGAACGACATTGGAGCTGGGCGAAGGCACGCGAATCAAGTGACTGCGTCAATGCAGATGTAGCAGGTGCGGTGCGAACATCCCGAAAGCCATGAAGGCCATTCCGATCAGGAGCGCGAGGCCACTGGCCAGGAAACCCGGAATCACCAGACCGGTGATCACCGCTGCCGAGGCCAGAACGATTCCGATCTGGAAGGCCGCCGACGCGAACTCATAGTTGTGGTACTTCGCTAGCATCTCGTCGCGGTTGTGCTCAGCCGCAACCGCGCGGCGCGACAGTTCCTCGGTGCCCTCGCCCTTGCCGTCAGCGGCACCGGGCTCGGAGCGGTAACGCTCGGCGGTCTCGGACCACTCGCTGATCTGCTTCTCGGTGGCGGCTCGCTGGACCGGATCGGTGATCCCGGTGAGGCTGAGCGTGGACTGCTCGACTGCGATCAGGTTGGAGGTCCGCCGCGTGTTCTTGGCCTGAAAGAATCCCCACAGGCTGGAGGATTCGATCTGGGAGTTCAGCGCTGCGGTCTGCGAGCTCTTGCCGGCTGTCTCGGCAAAGGCCAAGAAAAGCGCGAGGACGGCAATGACCAGCGCCATTCTCTTGTTGGCGGCGGAGATGTTGCCGAGCCCGCCGCCATGCTCATCATCGTGCTGAATCTTATGCTCGGCCTCATGCTGGACCGCGTGTACACCGCGACTCATGTCGAATCCCGTCGATCTTCCGTGGACGCCGATCTTTCGTGAATCGGCACGCTATCACGTCGTAGCAGTAGTCGCAGCCGTGCCGGCGGCCTCTGATTCGCGTACATCGTGGCGCACCGTCAAACGCTGCCGTCTGAACTTCTTCGCCTTTCGAAACTGGATCACCGATGATCCCCTCTCAGACGCCTCAACTCTTCTGAGAGGCTGTCGATCCTCTGCCCCATATCGGCGCGGAGCGCATCGAATTCAGCGGCCGTAGCAGCTTGGTTGGCGGAGTCTTCGCGGGCAACTTGCTGAATAATCCACGATGCGAGGGTAGCGGTGATCATCCCGACGAGGCTGATGCCGCCGAGCATCAGAAATACTGCGATGACCTTACCTCTGGGGGTGGTGGGAGACAGGTCGCCATAGCCGACGGTGGTCACTGTGGTGATTGCCCACCAGACCGCATCACCGAAGTTGTTGATGGTTGAACCGGGCAGTCCGCGTTCCTCATCCAGAATCGCCAGTGAGGCAACGTAAATCAGCAAGGCTGCACTGAACGCCGTGTAGGTGATCACCTTGCCGCGAATGGCCCCGCCGACAGCTTTCTGTAGTGCGCCGAACAGAACCAAAAGCCTGAGTAGTCTCAGCGGCCGCAGGAACGGCAGAGAAACGACTGCGAGGTCGATTAAGTGCCGCCGAAACCAGCGCCAACGGTCTGTAGCGAGGACGAGGCGGACGACGTAATCAATCGCAAAGACCGCCCAAGTGATGAGGAGGACGGCCTCCAACGCGGCGTCTACCTGTCCCTGTGGGTTCGCTAGGACTTGCACTGAGTACACGGCCAGGAAGATGAGCGCGATCGCGGCTAGGGGCCATTCGACGCCTTTCTCCCAACGTTGGAGGCGAGGCGGGTTGTCGAGTACCTCCGTGTCGCGAAAGTGTGTTGCCCCCTCAGCCATGTCCGTGATGACTTGTTCTGTCGCTCTGCCCCCTAGTTATCGGGGCTGTCAGGGCTAACCCCAGGCCGAAGCCGAGTGTTACAGCGGCGACACGATTCGCACGAGTCATGTTCCCTCTCCAGTTCGATCCTCGATCTCAGTATCAGCCATCATCGGCGGACCTCGCCCAGGTATTACCCAAGCCTTTCCGCCGACTTGGAGGCCCGTCGGTGCCGACGATTGCACTTGCGCGCCTACCTCGAGTGAAACAGCCTCGGCCCTGCCGGCGCTGCTAGCATCCGTCAATGGCCGCCCCGCAGCAGCACGGCCACGCGGGAAACGGCGGGCGCTTGGGAGCCTTGGTCCGCGAATCCGGTTATCTGCGAAAGTGGTTGATCCTCGGGGTGTCCATCGGGATCATCGCCGGCCTGGGCGCGGTGGTCTTCTTTCTCGCCCTCAAGTACGCCGGCGAGTTTCTGCTCGGCACTCTCGGGGCCTATCAGCAACCGCAGGCGATCGGCGACGGCGGCGGGTCCGGATCACCGGGATTCAGCCGACCCTGGGCGATTCCGTTGATCACCTTCGGGGGCGCCCTGGTGTCGGCGTTCATCGTGGCCAAGTTCGCCCCCGAAGCCCAGGGCCACGGCACCGACAACGCCATCGAAGCCGTTCACACCGATCCGCGGTCGATCCGCAGTCGAGCGGTGGTGGTCAAGTTGATCGCCAGCGCCCTGACCATCGGATCAGGCGGGTCCGGGGGCCGGGAAGGCCCGACCGCGCAGATCTCGGCAGGTTTCGGTTCGCTGCTGACCCGGCGGTTTGATCTGTCCGATGACGACGGTCGGCTCGCGGTGTCGCTGGGCATCGGCTCCGGCATCGGAGCGATCTTCAGCGCGCCCCTCGGCGGGGCCGTGCTGGCCGCCTCGATCATCTACCGGCAGGATTTCAATTATCGCGCCCTCGTTCCCGGCTTCATTACTTCGGCGACCGCCTACGCCGTCTACGGATCGATTCTGGGTTTTTCGCCGATGTTCGGATTCGTCGAACCCGACTACCGATTCGATCCCGTCCAGACACCCTGGTTCGCGCTCATCGGCATCATCGCGGCGGGCGTCGGTTATCTGTATGCGCGGACGTTCTACGGGACGGTCGCACTGACCAAGCGGTTGCCGGGCGGCATCGTGATCAAACCAGCGATCGGCGGCCTGCTGGTCGGCCTACTGGCACTGGCGATTCCGCAGATCCTGTCCAGTGGATACGGCTGGGTGCAAATCGCCATGACCCGAGAGGGATTGGCGACGATCCCGCTGTGGATCGTGCTAGTCCTACCGGTTGCCAAGATCGTGGCGACGTCACTGTCGATCGGCACCGGCGGCTCCGGCGGCATCTTCGGGCCCGGCATTGTGATCGGCGGGTTTGTCGGCGCGGCGATCTGGCGATTGGCGGATGTTGTTGGCGCACCGTGGATTCCGTCTGACCCGAGCGTGTTTGTCATCGTCGCGATGATGGCCTGCTTCGGCAGCGTGGCGCACGCGCCGCTTGCGGTGATGATCATGGTCGCCGAGATGACCGGATCGTTCTCGGCGATACCCGCGGCGATGATCACCGTCGGCATCGCCTACCTGATCATCAGCCGCACGTCGGTGTCGATCTATCGTGCCCAGCGGCTCAACCGTGACAGCGGACCCGCAGACCAGGATTCACTCCAGCGGTAATGGACTGAGCCGCAACAGATTGCGTCGCGGCGACTTGGTGTCCAGCCCCACCAGTACGGTGCCGTCCTCAAGGATCACCAGGCCTTCGGCGTTCTCCGGACTGCCGGCGATACGCCAGACCGCCTCGGCTTCCACTTCACCGCCCTGAGGATCCAGCGAGTCGGGCAGTCGAGCGATCGCACTGCCCTGATCGGAAAGCAGATACAGCCGACCGTCAGGGCCGACGGTGGCATCGCTGATGTCCGGGAGTCGTGCGGCCAACTCCTTCCCCATCCACCATGTCGCCAGCACGGTCAACCCGGCGTCCCCGGGTTCGGGCGCCGTCGCGGGGCCACCGCGCCGCCAGCCGACCGGATCATCACCGGCGGGGCCGAATTCTAAGATCGCGGACGGATCCTTCTCCTTGACCACCAGCAGGTGGCCGCGATCAGCCAGCACCAGTGATTCGCCGCGGGAGGACCGGTCCCCGAGCCAGGCTTCGCGCAACCGGTGACCGTCGGGAACGTCGAGCAGCAGGGTTCCGATCAGCGCCGGTACGGAGAGGTCGATGTGCAGCACGCGGGCGGGCTGTTCCTGCAACACCAGGACCGTCTGCTCGGACGTCGGTTGGATCGCCTCGAATTGCGTTCCGCCGTCGGGAAGGTCGAGACCGGCCAGATCAATGGCCTGCCACTGCAGGGGCCAGGGTTGCAACGGTGCACTGAACACGACGGGATCGTGATCGCCGACGGCCAGTAGATCAGGCCCTGCCGAACCACCGGATGTCCGCACCACCAACCCAGAGACCTCGCGCAACGGCACGTCCGCGATGTCGAGGACCTCAAGTTTCGGCGCCTTGCTCACCAGATCACCCTATGAAACCAGCGGAGCTTTTGATGAAACACGCAGACTTTGTGTCGCCGAGCGTGCGGTGACCGGGCGCTGCGCCCCGGTCGCGGAATGGGGGGCCTTCCGCCGGTGCGCAACACCCGGTCACTGAGGGTGACGTTAACAACCACCGCGCGCGGATGCTTACCTCGCGCGCCGTCATTCGGATGCCCTGTGGATAAGTGGTTCGAACCGGCCATCCGGCCCAGGGAGGTACGGGCGGACATCGACCACCGCAGTGGCGGGCAGTGGGCCGTAGAGATGCGGGAACAGCATCGCCGCGGGATCGCCGGGGTCGCCGGGCTCCCAGCGGACCGGCGCGCCGAGCAGGTCGGGGTCGAGGAAGAGCAGCACCAGGTCGACGCGGCCGGCGAAGAGCCGATTGGCGGGCAGGTGCACCTGATGTTGCGCTGAGAGATGAACGAAGCCGACTTCGGCGAGTGACTCCGGACGCAGGTCACCATCTGAACGTGCCTGGTCCCACTCATCGGGAGAACACAGGTGGACCAGCAAATCTGAAGTCTGGGGCACCAGCCCACCCTGCACCATCGGACAACTCCTGCAACACTGGCTGCGAAGACGACTCTGGCCGTGAGACACGACACATCGTTCGGGCGTGGGAACATGCCCGCACGCTGATGCGTCTGAGACAGTAGACGAACCGCTCGATAGTGGCCCGCCGCCATCGAGGGCACCAAGCACCGAGGGAGGAGCCCCCATGAACGCGACGCTTACCAGTCCCGAGTTGACCAGGGCTGACCGCTGCGACCGCTGCGGTGCTGCCGCGCAGGTACGGGCCACCCTCCCTTCCGGTGCTGAACTCCTGTTCTGCCAGCATCACGCCAAGGAGCACGAGTCCAAGCTGATCGCGATGGCGGCCGTGCTGCAAGCTAGTTCGGACGACGCTTAGACCACCGAACGGCCGGGTTGCCGGTCGGGTCGGTGGCGGTGAGGAATGCTGGAAGGTCATGACCGACCAGTCGTCGCCCGGAGCCGAATCGCCACCCAGGCCCCAATCGCCACCCGGGCCCCAATCGCCACCCAGGCCCCAATCGCCACCCAGGCCGAGGCGTCATCATGTACGGCGCATCGCCAAGCGGACACTGTCGAAAAGCTGGGATGACTCGATCTTCTCGGAGTCGGCTCAAGTCGGCTTCTGGTCGGCGCTCTCACTACCGCCCCTGTTGCTCGGCATGCTCGGCAGCCTCGCCTACGTGGCACCGATCTTCGGCCCCGATACCCTGCCAACAATCCAGAGCCAGCTCATCAGCACCTCGAACACCTTCTTCTCCGAAAACATCGTCGCCGAACTGATCGAGCCGACGGTCCGCGACATCGTTCAGGGCGCACGCGGCGCGGTGGTGTCGCTGGGTTTCGTCATTAGCCTGTGGGCCGGCTCCTCAGCGATCTCAGCGCTGGTGGATTCGGTGGTCGAAGCGCACGACCAGACCGCCCTGCGCCATCCGGTCCGTCAGCGATTCTTCGCCCTCGGCCTCTACGTGGTGATGCTGGTGTTCGTCACGGTGGCCGCTCCCCTGCTCGCGCTCGGTCCGCGCAAGATCGGCGAGTATGTTCCGGAAAGCTGGGAGAACGTTCTGCAGTTCGGCTACTACCCCATGCTGGCCCTGGGATTCGTGGTGGCCGTGACGATCCTGTACCGGGTTTCGCTGCCGCAGCCGCTGCCGACGCACCGACTGGCCGGCGGAGCACTCCTGGCGACGGCGGTGTTCGTGGTGGCGACCGCCGGCCTGCGGGTCTATCTGGAATACATCACCCGCACGGGATACACCTACGGAGCGTTGGCCGCCCCGATCGCGTTCCTGCTGTTCGCGTTCTTCCTCGGGTTCGCGATCATGATCGGGGCAGAACTCAACGCCGCTATCGAAGACGAATGGCCCGCTCCGGTACCGCATTGGCACCAGTTCCGATCCTGGATGCAGCGCAGGAACCAACCCGTCAGTGACCCCGGCACGCCCGTCGCGGTGCCGACCGAGGCACCGGATGTCGCGGTGCCGACCGAGGCACCGGATGTCGCGGTCAGCCCTTCTTGAGGCTCTCGTAGATCCGCTTACAGTCCGGGCAGACCGGAGATCCCGGTTTGGCCGACTTCGTGACCGGGAAGACCTCCCCGCAGAGTGCGACGACGTGGGATCCCATCACCGCGCTCTCGACGATCTTGTCCTTCTTGACGTAGTGAAAGACCTTGGGAGTGTCGCTGTCGGAGCCGTCGTCGACGCGTTCCTCGCTGTCGGTGCGCTCAATGGTGTCAGTTCGCATGAGACACATTGTGCCTCGCGGGTGCCGATTGCGGTCAGACAGCCGTAAGAAAACCCCCTCGTCCGATCCGGCCCGAGTATGGAACAGTGCAGATATGGAGCATGAGCTGGGTTTCGACGACGACGGCCGGCCCGTGCTGATTACCCGCGCCGCCCTGTCCTACGAAGAACAGCACCGCGCACGGGTCCGCAAGTATCTCAAGATAATGTCCTGGCGCATCCCGGCCTTCCTCGCCGCAGCCATCGCGTACAGCATCTGGCACAACGGCCTGCTCTCACTGGCGATCCTCGCCGTGTCGATCCCCCTGCCGTGGATGGCCGTCCTGATCGCCAACGACAGACCCCCCCGGCGAGCCGAAGAACCGCGCCGGTTCCCCGACGCGCCCCAGAGCACCGCACTGTTCCCGCGCGCCGAACTGCCCGCCCTCGAGTCTGGGTTCTCCGCGTCCTCGCAACCACACGCCGAGCACGTGCGCGACGAACGTCTCCGCTGACCGAAGATCGGCGCCATTCTTAGTAAACCCTCAGAGCTGTGCGCCATTGCTGCACGTCCGGGCCCCGGAACCCAGCGATGCGCGGGAACTCCACCATCGGTTCCGACGTTGTACACCATGACAGTTGGATCCGATCAGGAGGCCGCCATGGCAAACACCAGCACCACCCGATTCGACAGCGACCTGGACTCCGCAAGTCCGGCCGCTGATCTTGTGCGCGTGTATCTGAACGGCATCGGCAAGACCGCCCTACTCACCGCGGAGGACGAGGTAGAACTCGCCAAGCGCATTGAGGCGGGTCTGTACGCCCAGCACCTTCTCGAGACCCGCAAGCGCTTGGGCGACAAGCGCAAAAGCGAACTCGCGGGGATCGCCGCCGACGGTCAGGCGGCCCGACAGCATCTCCTGGAAGCCAACCTGCGCCTGGTGGTGTCGCTGGCCAAGCGCTACACCGGTCGAGGCATGCCGCTGCTCGATCTGATCCAGGAGGGCAACCTCGGTCTGATCAGGGCCATGGAGAAGTTCGACTACACCAAGGGCTTCAAGTTCTCGACCTACGCCACGTGGTGGATTCGGCAGGCCATCACCCGTGGCATGGCCGACCAGAGCCGCACCATCCGGCTGCCCGTTCACCTCGTCGAGCAGGTCAACAAGCTCGCCCGGATCAAGCGCGAATTGCATCAGATCCTTGGGCGCGAGGCCACCGACGAGGAACTCTCTGAGGAGTCGGGCATTCCCGCCGAGCGGATCTCCGACCTGCTCGCGCACAGCCGCGATCCGGTCAGCCTGGATATGCCCGTCGGCACCGACGAGGAGGCTCCGTTGGGCGACTTCATCGAGGATTCCGAGGCGATGTCGGCGGAGAACACGGTGATTGCCGAACTGCTGCACACCGATATCCGCCACGTGCTGGCCACGCTCGACGAGCGTGAGCAGCAGGTAATCCAGTTGCGCTTCGGCTTGGACGACGGCCAGCCTCGCACTCTCGATCAGATCGGTAAGTCGTTCGGCTTGTCCCGGGAGCGGGTGCGTCAGATCGAGCGCGAGGTCATGATGAAGCTGCGCCACGGCGATCGTGCTGAGCGGCTGCGGTCTTACGCCAGCTAGTAGTCCCTTTTGCGAGTGCGGGACCGGGTCCGTCGCCGCAGGTGGGCAGTTAGACTCGGGCTGCGACGAAGGGTGGCCTAATGAACGATCTGGTCGACACCACCGAGATGTATCTGCGGACGATCTACGACCTCGAAGAGGAGGGCGTGATCCCGCTGCGCGCGCGTATCGCGGAGCGTCTGGAGCAGAGCGGACCGACCGTGAGTCAGACGGTGGCGCGGATGGAGCGCGACGGATTGCTGCGGGTGGCCGGCGACCGCCATCTGGAACTGACCGACAAGGGGCGCGAGCTCGCGACGTCGGTGATGCGCAAGCACCGGCTCGCCGAACGCCTGCTGGTCGACATCATCGGCCTGCCGTGGGAAGAGGTGCATGCCGAGGCCTGCCGTTGGGAGCATGTGATGAGTGACGACGTCGAACGCCGCCTGGTTCAGGTGCTGGACAACCCGACCACCTCCCCTTTCGGCAACCCGATCCCCGGCCTGAGCGCACTGGGGTTGGAACAGACCGGGGCCGAGTCCGACGGTTCGATCCTGGTCCGATTGACCGAACTGCCGGCCGGCGACTCGGTCGCGGTGGTGGTGCGGCAGTTGACCGAGCACGTCCAGGGCGACGTGGCACTGATCAGCAGACTCAAGGAGGCCGGCGTCGTTCCCAATGCCAGAGTGCTGGTGCAGACCAGTGTGGGCGGCGATGTCACGATCGTGGTCACCGGGCACGCCAACGTCGAACTCCCGCACGAGATGGCGCACGCCGTGAAGGTCGAGAAGGTCTGAGCTCGTCGTCGGCCTCCGGTCACACCGCACGTCGGCCTAACCCGCGTCGCGGCGGCAACCTCACGCCCAGCCGCTTGGCAAGGCGATACCCGGTCCCGGCCAGCTCGCGGATCTGCTCCGGCCGCATACCCGACTGCAACGCGGTGTCGAGCATCCCGGCCATCCGGTGGTCGGGATCGCTGCGCAGTGCCGCCTCCAACGACAACCCCGCTAACGGGCCGTCCCCTCGGGCGTACGCCGAGAATGCCAGTAACACAAGCACTTCCACCCGCCACGGGTCCGGCAGGGTGCGCGCCAGCACGGCCCATAGCGCCTCCGCGGCACCGGCGTCCGCGCCGACTGCCAATGCGTACAACGTGTCGCGGACAGCGACGTCGGTAAGTCCGCATGCCAACGCCGCGATTTCGTCGTCCGCTGGTTGCACACCGTCGCGTACCCGGGCGGCCACGGCCATCACGGTCTCGACATCGCGCCGACCGCAGCCATCCGGATCGGCCTGCCAGTCGGTGTGCCGACGAGCGGCCCTGGCCCGTATCGGCTCAACGAGTGCGGCTGCCCGATCCGGGTCGGCGGCGGCGATGACGGCCTGGAGATCGGAGCGCCGCCGATAGAGTCGCCGGCCGTCCAGGACTGCCGCTGCGGCCAGCGGTGAGGCGGACGGATCCTCGACGTCGCCGTGCGCGCCGCAGCCGTCGACGCAACGCCACCTGCCACCGGATTCGACCCGGTCGACCACGTGGGCCGCGTACAGTCCGACATCGACCTTCGCCAGTGCGTCGGTCAGCGCGTCACACAGCCTTCGGTGATCGGCGTTACACATTGGACACTGCGCGCCATCCTCGTCGACGATCACCGCGACTACGGTGTCAGCGCCGGACGTCGCGGCGATCCCGGCCAAGCGGGTGACGTTCTCGGTGAGATCGGCGGCCAGATCTGCGCGCATCACCGCCCCCATCCGACCCCCCTCGAGGGACACCAGGACTAGGGATTTCTCGGGGACAAAGCCGAGAACGGCGGGCAAGGCGGCGATCAGGGTGCCGGGGCCCTCGAAGCGAAATTCAGGGGTCTGCGTGGTCATTCCCCGACGGTGTCAAGGGCGACCGTCAGAGTCGTCACGGCGGGCTGATCGCGGCGCGCCTGCTGTGGAACAAATCACGACTGTGGATCGAATGGGAACGGACGCCGCCGCCCGCGCGTTGTGTAACTGGTAGCGCAGGGCCAGTCGGTCGAGCAGTGCAACGTAACGTGGAGGAAGCGAGGAGGTCACCCATGTCCGACGAGCACGGCCACGATCATCGTCCCGAGCGAATGTATGAACTTGAGGTGCCGTCTCCGCAGCTGTCGTCGTCCGACGGCCGGGGACCGGTGTTGATCCACGCTCTGGAGGGTTTCTCCGACGCCGGCCACGCCATCCGGCTCGCCGCTGCCCATCTGCACAGCGTCCTCGACACCGAATTGGTGGCCTCGTTCGCCATCGACGACCTGCTGGACTACCGCTCCCGAAGGCCCTTGATGACCTTCAAGACCGATCACTTCACCGCCTACGAGGAACCCCAACTCAACCTCTACGCGATGCGCGACAGCCTGGGAACGCCGTTCCTGCTGCTGGCCGGCCTGGAGCCGGATCTGCAGTGGGAGCGATTCGTTGGCGCGGTCCGACTGCTGGCCGAACGCCTGGGGGTCCGGCAGACCATCGGTATGGGCGCCATTCCGATGGCCGTCCCTCACACCAGGCCGGTGACGCTGACCGCGCACTCCAACAACCGCGAACTGATCGCCGAGCATCAACCGTGGGTGGGTGAGGTTCAGGTGCCCAGCAGCGTCTCGAATCTGCTGGAGTACCGGATGGCGCAACACGGTCATGACGCGGTGGGCTTCACCGTCCACATTCCGCACTACCTGGCCCAGACCGACTATCCGGCCGGAGCCGAAAAATTGCTCGAACAGGTCGGAAAATCGGCATCCCTACAGTTTCCTTTGGCCGCCCTCGGTGAGGCCGCAGAGGCGGTCCGGAGCAAAATCGACGAGCAGGTCGAGGCCTCCCCGGAGGTGGCCCAGGTGGTCGATGCTTTGGAGCATCAATACGACGCTTTCGTCGCCGCGCAGGAGAATCGGTCCTTACTGGCCCGTGACGAGGATCTGCCCAGCGGAGAGGAACTAGGGGCGGAGTTCGAGCGCTTTCTGGCTCAACGCGACGAGGACCTCAGAGACGGCTCACCCGACTGATGATCCTGGCGGTGGGTGCGCAACGCCTCGATCTCGCGCTCGAAGTCGGCGGCCGAGGTAAATGAACGGTAAACCGATGCAAATCTCAAATATGCCACCTCGTCAAGTTCCCGCAGTGGGCCCAGAATCGCCAGGCCGACCTCATTGCTGGGAACCTCGGGAGAACCGGCGGCGCGCACCGCGTCCTCGACCTGTTGGGCAAGAAGATTGAGGGCGTCGTCGTCGACATCGCGGCCCTGACATGCACGGCGAACACCGCTGATCACCTTCTCGCGACTGAAGGGTTCGGTGACCCCGCTTCGCTTGACCACGGCCAACACGGCCGTCTCGACGGTGGTGAATCTGCGACCGCATTCCGGGCACGACCGGCGACGGCGGATCGCCTGGCCCTCGTCAGCCTCCCGGGAGTCCACGACCCGGGAGTCGGGATGGCGGCAGAACGGACAGTGCATCCCCGCTCCTCTGCTCCCGCCGCACACCATCGTGCGCACCGACAGCGAGCCTACCCCGCTACCGCTCACCCGACCGGAGCGATGAGCGTCTGACCGGCGTCAACCGCCGCCGAGTGGAGCTTGTTGAGGTCCCGGATCCGCTCGGCAACCTCCACGGCCGATGCTCCAGGAGCCACCCTTTCAGCCAGTTGCTGCAGCGTTTCGCCGGCCTGAACCTGAACCACGGCCAACTGATCCGGGGGGCGCACAGCCGCTGCGGCCCGCTCACCGCTGAACTGGGCCAGCGATCCGAGCCAGAGTGTGATCAGCGCGGCCAGCCCCGCCAAGGAGATGGTCACCGCCGTGCTGACCGGCCGACGCGGGTGCGGAGCGCGGGAGACCGCGACACCGGTGCCGCGATAGTGCAGCGCTGCACCGGCCGGCCGAACCGGCAGCGCCGCACGAGCCGGCCGAGCCGGCAGCGGAGAACGACCCGGCCGAGCCGGCAGCGGAGAACCAGCCGGCCGGTGGGACCGAGCCCGCACCGGGGCTCTGCCAGCGCTTCGGCCCGGCCTCGGGCAGTCCCCGAACCACTCCACCAACTGACGATCATCGATGACTGTCATGCTGACTCCTTCCGCGATTATTCGCTCTGATGTTCGAACTGTACTCGATCACATGTTCGATTTCCGAACATTTGAGCGAGCGTGTCCGACGATAAATCAGGCCACCGACAAAACCGCCGGGCCGCGCCACGGGACTGACGCGACACGCCGCTGTCGAACACATGTTTGATAATGTCGGTGCGGCCCATTAGATTCGCGGTCATGAAAGACAGCACTGAAACTCCGAGCAGTACGCCCGTGCGCCGCGCCGCGACCGGCCTCACCGAGCGCCAACGGACCATTCTCGAAGTCATCCGCGCCTCGGTTACCGGCCGCGGCTATCCCCCGAGTATCCGCGAAATCGGTGACGCCGTCGGCCTCACGTCCACCTCATCGGTGGCCCACCAGTTGCGCACCCTGGAACGCAAGGGCTACCTGCGCCGCGACCCCAACCGGCCACGCGCGGTTGACGTGCGCGGCATTGAAGACAGTGCCATGCCGCCGGTCACCGACGTCCAAGGGTCGGACGCACTGCCCGAACCCGCCTTCATTCCAGTCCTCGGCCGGATCGCCGCAGGTGGCCCGATCCTCGCCGAAGAAGCCGTCGAGGATGTCTTCCCCCTGCCGAGGGCTCTCGTCGGGGAAGGATCGCTGTTCCTGCTGAAAGTGGTCGGTGAGTCCATGGTCGACGCCGCGATCTGCGATGGCGACTGGGTCGTGATTCGGCAGCAGAACGTCGCCGACAACGGCGACATCGTCGCCGCGATGATCGACGGCGAGGCAACCGTCAAAACCTTCAAACGCACTGCCGGCCAGGTGTGGCTGATGCCGAACAATCCCGCCTTTGACCCGATTCCGGGCAACGAAGCAGCCGTGTTGGGCAAAGTCGTCACCGTCATCCGCAAGATCTGACGCGGAAGCCAGGTCCGGCCTCCCCGAGATTTATTCGGGGGCTTTGAGGAACCCGTTGGCCTGAGCCAGTTCTTCGCTGGCGAACCACACCTCCGGGAGGGTGTTGTCGTACAACCCCGAATCCGGCGTGTAGTACAGGCCCGAGTGGGTGTTGCCCTTGATCCAGTAGCCCTCAGGCGCTTGATACGGGTCGGCTAGGGGCAGGTGAATCGCCGGACGCCACGGCTCAGTTGCAGGCCGTTCCACGTCGGTTTCGACCGCGATCAACTCGACGGAGGCCACGGAAGCCTCAGCGGCGTCGACGGACCATTCCGGCGGCTCCGGTGCGGCGCGCCGATGCCGGGGCCAGCCGACCTCATCGAGATCGAGTTGCCACATCGAGGACGCACTGTCAGACCCGAAGGTGGAATGCCGCCCGGAGTCGACAGTAACGTCGTCCTCCCAGGCCTCAACCGCGCCGAACTGCTCGGTCGCGTCGAACGACTCCAGTTCGGCCTCCGTGGGGATGCGGGTCGGCGCGGTGTCGATAGCGTCCTCGTCGTTGTCGAACCCGGCGGCGTCCGCCGGTGCCGACCAGTTGAACGCCGAGTCGGGCCCGGAATCTGGACGTGCCCCGGGCCACGGGTCATCATCAGCGCCGACGGCAAAGAACCCGTCATCGGTATCCGGATCAGCGACCGCGGACTTCCGAAGCGACCATGCCGCAAGCGATCCCAGCAACAGCACCAGTGGAATCAACAGCAGCCACCACGAACTCCAGCCGCGCTTGCCGGCGGTGTCGCCGGACGTCGGCCCCGTGGGAGCCTGGGCCACCGCGTCGGGCAGTTCGAGTCCGGACAGCGTCGATGCAAGATCCGCCGGGGATGTACTGAACTTCCCGGTGGCCTGGTTCCAGCTGATTTCGCCGCCGCTGAAGTTCTGGGTGACCTCATCACCGGAGACGGTCTGCGCGCCCGTCGGAACGCCCAGGGTGCCGGTGGCACCGCCGAGTTCGGCCCACGCGGCGTTGATCGCCCCACGGACGACGATCGCGCCGGTGTCGGGCGTCCAGAAGATGACCGGCATATCGGGTGCGCTGAAGGAACTGGTGCGCCCGTTGGGTACGCCGCCGTCGGACTCGGTTCCCACCGGATAACCCAAATCGCCGGTGGGTCCCCCCTCGGACTCGTATTTCGACAAGATAGCGCCGGTCACGGCGTGGGCGCCGGTCTGAGGCGAGTAGAAGACCTTGCCACCGGCATAGCCCTGAGCTGCACCATTGTCGCCGATCACCGACGGCGGTCCCTGCCGCGCCCCGAGCGGGCCGCCCAGACCACCACTGGCCCGCCAGGCCAGGTTCATCAACGTGATGGGGTCGGAGGGCACTTCCAGGCCGGCGAGGCCTTCGGCGAGTTCGGCGGGTACTGAGGTGAAGGACTTAGTAGCCAGATTCCACGTCAGTTCGCCACCGGTGAACTTCTGGCTCACCGCATCGCCGTCGTAGCGCTCGTCTTCCACGGGGACGCCCAGCGCACCCGCCGAACCGCCCAACTTGTCCCAGCCCGCGTTGATGGCACCGCGCACCGCCCAGGCGCCGGTCTCCGGCGTCCAGAACACCGCCGGTTTGTCGCTGGCGCTGAACGTGCTCACCCGGCTATCCGGGCCTACCAGGCCCGGGACCTCGTCGATCGTCGGGAAGCCCAGGTCGCTGTCGGCCGGGCCGCCGAGGGACTCGTACTTGTCCAGGATCGCGCCGGCGATCAGGTGAGCTCCGGTGTCCGGGGTGAAGAAGATCTTTCCGTCGGTGAACTTCTGGCCGTAGCCCTCACCAACCTCATAGACGTCGCCATCCTGGCTGCCCACTATTGATCCGGAGCCGCCGGCCGCCGTCCAGGCCGCGCCGATCGCGTCAGCGGCGTCGCTTTCGGGTGTGGCCAACGCGAGTGGAGCCACCAGCACCGCCGCCGCAGCGGTTGCAGCCACGCCCAGCGCGATGCGCCGGGTGGTCGACCTGAGCCCAATTCCAAGCCGCGTCATCCACTGTCTCCCGCGTTCGATAACGAAGTATCTATCTGGTCAATTGCGCTTAACGGTCGCATATATCCGCGCCAGCTAATCACGACACGCGGTGACTTCAGCTGACGGAATTCAAATCGAGATCGAAAACGAATTGATCCGAAATATCCGGAATCGGTCTCATCAGCAGTGGGAACGGCCTGCATCGACCGCCACGACCGGGGGGCTAAAGGCCCAGACTGCGCCCGACGATCTCCTTCATGATTTCGGTGGTGCCGCCGTAAATGGTCTGCACCCGGGCGTCAAGGAATGCCTTCGCCACGCTGTATTCGCGCATGTAGCCGTAGCCGCCGTGCAACTGCAGGCAACGATCCACCAGGCGGACCTGGGCCTCCGTCGTCCACCATTTGGCCATCGCGGCCTGCTCCGCGGTGAGCTTGCCGTCGAGGTGCAGTCGGATGAACTCGTCGACCATGATCCGCACCGCAGTAGCTTCGGTCGACAGCTCGGCGAGAAGAAATCGACTGTTCTGGAAGGAACCGATCGGCTTGCCGAACGCCTTGCGCTCCTTGACGTAGGCAATGGTCTCCTCAAGCACCGACTCCATTGCGGCAGCCGCCATCACGGCCAGCGAAATACGCTCCTGCGGCAGGTTCTGCATGAGATAGATGAAGCCCATGCCCTCCTCGCCGATCAGGTTCTCGACGGGCACCCGCACGTCGGTGAATGACAGTTCTGCGGTGTCCTGAGCGTCGAGGCCGATCTTGTCCAGATTCCGGCCGCGCTCGAACCCGGCCATCCCGCGTTCGACGGCCAGCAACGAGAACCCCTGCGCGCCCTTGTCGGGATTGGTTTGGGCGACCACCAGAACCAGGTCGGCGTTGATCCCGTTGGTGATGAACGTCTTGGACCCGTTAAGAATGTAGTGATCACCCTCCTTGACCGCGCGAGTCTTGATGCCCTGCAGATCGCTGCCGGTACCCGGTTCGGTCATGGCGATGGCGGTGATCATCTCCCCCGTGCTGAACTGCGGCAGCCACCGTTCCTTCTGCTCTCTGGTGGTCAGTTCGAGCAGATAGGGCGCAACGACGTCGTTGTGCAGGGAGAATCCGACGCCGCTATACCCGCCGGCGACCGTCTCCTCGCAAACGATGACGTTGTACCGGAAGTCCGGGTTGCCGCCGCCGCCGTACTCCTCCGGCACCGCCATGCTCAGGAAGCCCTGCTTGCCGGCCTCCAGCCACACGCCGCGGTCGACAATCTTGTCCTTTTCCCACTGGTCGTGGTTCGGCGCGACATGCTTGTCGAGGAATGCGCGGTAGGACTCCCGGAACAACTCGTGCTCGGGTTCGAAGAGGGTGCGGGAGTAGTTGACGGCCTTGCCCATGGTTGACCTCCGGGACGGTGCGTTGACTCGTGGCTTTCAGGATAGACCAACCGGATGGTTGGGCGCTAAAGCCGCCGTTGGCGACGGTGATCGGGCCAGGCTGAGGGGTTAGCCCGTCACATAGGGCCGCAGACTAGCGGCAAGCGCGGCCGGGACACGCGCTTTCACCCGGGTGCCGTGATCGGTGTGCTCGGTGGCATCGACCCGGCCGTCGTTGTGCAACCGGGCGACCAGATCGCCTCGGTCATACGGAATGGTCACGTCGACCATCGTTTCGCGAGGTTCGACTAACTCGCCCAGTCGGGTGCGCAGACGGTCCAGGCCCTCGCCGGTATGGGCCGAGACGAACACCGCGCCCGGTAACGCCCGACGTAACTGCGCAAGTGTCAGATCGTCTGCGGCGTCAATCTTGTTGACCACCAACAGTTCTGGGGCGGGTGCGGCGTGGTGATCGTTTTGCACCTCGCGGATGACCGTGTGCACCGCCTCGATTTGGGCGATCGGATTGACGTCGGATCCATCGACGACGTGGACCAGCAGATCGGCGTCGACGACTTCCTCCAGGGTGGACCGAAACGCCTCAATGAGTTGGGTGGGAAGGTGTCGCACAAAACCGACGGTGTCGGTCAGGACCACTGGTCGGCCATCGTCGAACTGTCCCCGGCGAGTGGTGGGCTCGAGTGTGGCGAACAGCGCGTTCTCCACCAACACGCCGGCCCCGGTCAGAGCGTTGAGCAGGCTGGACTTACCGGCGTTGGTATAGCCGACGATCGCAATGGATGGCACGTCGCTTCCCAGTCGCTTGCTGCGCCGGGTGTCGCGGGCCTGTTTCATTTCCTTGATCTCACGGCGCAGGCGCGACATCCGCTCCCGGATCCGGCGCCGGTCGGTCTCAATCTTGGTCTCACCGGGACCGCGGGTGCCGACGCCGCCGCCGCTGCCCCCGGCACCGCCACCTTGGCGCGACATCGACTCACCCCAGCCGCGCAGTCGCGGCAACATGTATTGCATCTGAGCCAGTTCCACCTGAGCCTTGCCCTCCCGGCTGGTGGCGTGCTGGGCGAAGATGTCCAGGATCAACGCGGTGCGATCAACGACTTTGACCTTGACGACTTTTTCCAGGGCGTTGAGCTGAGCCGGGCTCAGTTCGCCATCGCAGATGACGGTGTCGGCTCCGGTCGCAGTCACGATCTCGCGCAATTCGACGGCCTTACCGGATCCGATGTAGGTGGCCGGGTCGGGCTTGTCTCGGCGTTGGATGATGCCCTCGAGCACCTCCGAGCCGGCGGTCTCGGCCAGGGCGGCGAGTTCGGCGAGGCTGGCGTCGGCGTCGGCGGCGCTGCCCTGGGTCCACACGCCTACCAGGACCACCCTCTCCAGCCGCAACTGGCGGTACTCGACTTCGGAGACGTCGGCGAGTTCGGTGGACAGCCCGACCACCCGACGCAGGGCGATACGGTCCTCAAGGTCGAGTTCACCGACGCTCGGGTCGGCGCCGGAGGCGGTCGCATCGAAATCAGCCATAGAACACCGATGGTGTCACGGGCGGGCGAGGTCGCGCATCCGAATACCGGCCGGACTCCACCGAGTCAGCGTTGCGCGGCCCACCAGGCGTCGGCGAGTTCGCCGCGGGCGACCAGCACCGACGGCCCCCGAAGCAGGCTGGTGGTGTCGGTGATCTCGACACTGACCTGGCCGCCGGGAACGCGGACCCACAGCGTGCCGGTGCTGGCGCCCTGATGCACCAGGGCGGCGAGCGTGGCCGCGACCGTTCCGGTGCCACACGATCGGGTCTCACCGACACCGCGTTCGTGCACGCGCATCGACACCGCGCCGCTCACCGGCGCGGTCAGCACCTCAACATTGACACCGTCGGGGAATTGGGCGCGATCGAACGAGACGGCGGCGCCGACATCGAGTGCGGCCAGTTGGTCGTGGGTGAGCGCAGGATCCAGGCACGCGAGATGGGGGTTGCCGACATCGACGACAATGCCGGAGAAGGATCGCCCGCCGACGGTCGCGGCGCCGGCACCCAGCACGCTGGCTTTGCCCATATCGACGCTGATGTCGGCCATGACGTCATCGGCGCGGTGCACGATCACTTCCCGGGGCCCGGCCAGCGACCCGATGACGAACTCATCGCGTGCCTCCATGCCGCTTGACCGGAGGTAGTGCGCGAACACCCGCATCCCGTTGCCGCACATCTGCGCTGTCGAGCCGTCGGCGTTGCGGTAGTCCATGAACCAGTCCCCCGGACCGACACCTGCGGGCAGTCGGGCCAGTACACCCGCGGCGACGGCCGCTTCCGCGGTGGTCACCCGCAGCACCCCGTCGGCACCGAGACCGCGGTGACGATCACACAGCGCGGCCACCGTCTTCGGAGCCAACTCAAGCCGGGCCGACACGTCGGCCAGCACCACGAAATCGTTCTCGGTGCCGTGGCCCTTGGCGAAAATCACCTGCTCAGGATACGTGACGCCAGTGCGCGACCGCCGCCTCGAGCAGACCGGTCGTCGATCCATCGAGCCAGCGAATGCGCGCATCGCGCCGGAACCATGATCGTTGCCGACGCACATAGCGGCGGGTACCGGTGAACGTCGACTCGCGGGCACGGTCGATATCGGCGGCGGTCGCGCCGGCGTCGAGGGCCTCGATCACCTGCGCATAACCCAGTGCGCGCGCAGCAGTCACGCCATCGCGCAGACCGAGGTCCAACAGCATGCTCACTTCCCCGACCAGTCCGGCGTCGAACATGGCATCGGTGCGTGCCCGGAGTCTGACATCGAGAGTCGCTGTGTCCCAGTCCAGTCCGATGATCATGGTATCCCAGCGCGGCTCACCGATCCGTGGCGCCGAGGCCGCGAAGGGGCGTCCGGTGAGTTCGATCACCTCCAACGCACGCACGATCCGGCGGCTGTCTGTGGTCAATATCGCCGCGGCGGCAACGGGATCCCGGACAGCAAGGTCATTGTGCAGAGCAACCGATCCGATGTCGTCAAGTCGCGCTTCCCATCGGGCTCGGACCGCTGCGTCCGTAGCCGGAAACTCCCAATCATCGAGCAATGACTGGATATAGAGCATCGAACCGCCGACGATGACCGGCACCGCCCCGCGCGCGGCGATGGATTCCACATCGGCGACGGCCGCCTGCTGATAACGCGCGACGGACGCGGTGGTGCTCACGTCGAGCACGTCGAGTTGGTGATGCGGGATGCCCCGGCGGTCGGCGTTGCAGACCTTCGCGGTGCCGATATCCATGCCACGGTATTGCTGCATGGCGTCGGCGTTGACGATCTCACCCCCGAGATGTTCGGCCAACGCGAGCGCGAGCTGGGACTTGCCCGTTCCGGTCGGGCCGATGACGGCGATGGGCCGGGCCACTAAATCTCCGAGGTCCCGATACCGGCACCCGCCGGGGTCCAGGTACCGACGAAATACCCGACGCCGTACGGCGCGCCACGCTGAAGTTCCTCGGCACCCTGCGATTTCGCGTCGCTGAGACCGCCGAGCACCTGATAGGCGACCCGTCCGATGATGACATCCGGCAGCCCTCTCAGCGCGGTGCCGTCACCGGCGGCAAGCGCATCGTCGAGGGCGGCCTGAACCGGCTCGGCATCGGGGTCATAACCACCGGGCGCACTCCGGGTGAGGGTGTTGGCCCCGTCGGCCACCACCAGAACTCCGATCGCATCGGCCGTCTCATCGATTTCAGAGCGCAGCGCCCGGCCACGGGATATGGCCTCATCGGCATCGAGATCGGCGGCAAAAACGCGCACCTCTACCCGGGCCGCCGGGGTAACCCTGCCGCGCAGCCAACCGGCGATCAGTGCGCACAGCGGAAGATCGGTGATCGCCACGGGTGCGTCCGGCGATAGCGCCACCGGGACGTCGACGCCGTACCCCGCGAAAGTTCCGCGGGTGTCCGGCCCGATCCTCTGATCCTCGACTCCAACACCGATGACGATCCAGCGATCCGGCAACGTGGCCGCTGCGGTGAAGGCAGCGGTGCAGAACTGCGCGACCTCTGCGGCTGCGGCCCCGGCGAGTTCGGGTACCAGAACGGGCGCCGAGGGAGTCAGTGCGATCGCTGTTAACACACGCTCACGCTAACGTCCGTTGTCTTCAGAGGTGTGCGGCGGTGGTTGGCGCGCCGGCTTCACTACGAGCTAAGGCCGCGGTGGCGAGCACCACAGCCACCACCGCCGCCACCAGAACCACCCACCCACCGTCGGTGGGCCGCAGTGTCTCGCCGAGCACGCTCATTCCCAGCGCCGAGGCCACGACGGGTTCGGTCACCGTCATTGTCGGCAGCGATGCCGCCAGCGATCCGGCCCGAAACGATGACTGCTGCCAGGCGGTGGCGGCGACTGCCACCGCCGCCCACACGTATAACTCCGGCATTTCCAGCACCGCCCACAGACCACGATCGAGATGATCTACCAGGCCCTTGGTGAGAACGGCGAAAAGCCCCCACAGCGAACCCGACACCACACCGAGCAGCACGGCCGCACGGGGACGACCGGCCCACACCCGCGCGCCCACCACACACAGCGCCAGGGCCGGGGCCATCACGGCCACGACGACGGACCACGCCCCCAGCGCGGCGCGAGAGTGCCCCTCGGTTGGATTGCCGACGATGATGATCACTGCTACCGAGGCGGCCAGGAGTGCCGCCCAGATCCACTGGGTGCGGGTGACCGGACGGCCGGTGCTGCGGGCGTTGATCGGAAGCGCGAAGAGCAACGCAGTGACAAGCAGTGCCTGCACCAACAACACCGAACCGAACCCGAGTGCGGCGGCCTGAAGACCAAAACCCAACGCCGATACCAGGCTGCCCAGCCACCACTGGCGATCGGCGAGCAAACGGGTGAACAGTTCCCAGTGTCCGACTGCCTGATTGGTGACCTCATGAGCACTGCGCTGGTGCATGACTTCGCCGATGCCGATGAAAAATGCGGCCCCCAACGCCAGCAGGACTGCAATATCCACCCTGGCCATGAGTCATCGCCTCCGCATCTGCTCCGCTCGGATCAACCCAGTGTGCCCGCAACGGCGGGCCACAGACCAACCCGTGTGCCCGCAACGGCGGGCCACAGACCAACCCGTGTGCCCGCAACGGCGGGCCACAGACCAACCCGTGTGCCCGCAACGGCGGACCACAGACCAACCCGTGTGCCCGCAACGGCGGACCACAGACCAACCCGTGTGCCCGCAACGGCGGACCACAGCAGAACTCTGACCGTCAACCCGCGCCCACAACCGCGCCGGAACTGGTTCAATACCCTCCATGCCGATTGCGATCGGCTGTCGAGGAATTACCGGCGCCGCGACGCGCGGCAGTTGCGCGGGAACTCCGCGCGGAGGGTTAGGTGAGGATCCGCCCATGACGACCGATGAACAGCGGGCTGGCGAAGCTCCGAAACCAACTCCACGACCCGGACCACCGGTGGGGAGTTCGACGCCGGCAGCAAGACCGGCGCCGCAGTTCAGCGACCCCCGCAAGTTCGGCCGGGTTGCCGAGGACGGAACCGTCATTTTGCTCACCGCCGCGGGTGAGCGAATCGTCGGGTCCTGGCAGGCAGGAGACGCCGACGCGGCCTACGCGCATTTCGGTCGGCGCTTTGATGATCTGGCCACCGAGGTCACCCTGATGGAGACCAGGCTGGCAGCCGGTACCGGCGATGCCCGCAAGATCCGTGCGGCGGCCGCCGCCCTATCCGAATCACTGCCCACCGCAAATGTTTTGGGCGACACCGACGCCCTGGCGGGGCGACTCGCCGCGATCGGCGACCGGGCTGCGGAGATTGCCGGTGCCGAACGGGCTCGTCGGGACGAGCAACGCGCCGCGCAGACCGCCCGCAAGGAGGCACTGGCGGCGGAGGCCGAGGATCTCGCCGCCAATGCCACACAATGGAAGATCGCCGGCGACAGGATGCGCGCGATCGTTGACGAGTGGCGGACGATCAGCGGCTTGGACCGCAAGACCGACGACGCTCTGTGGAAACGGTATTCCGCGGCCCGGGACGCCTTCAACCGGCGGCGTGGCGCACATTTCGCCGAACTCGACCGCGAACGCGTCGGTGTCAAAGAAGCCAAGGAACGACTGTGCGAGAGCGCGGAGGAACTGTCCCGATCCACCGAATGGGCCGCTACGGCCGGAAAGTTCCGCGACCTACTCAGCGAGTGGAAGTCCGCGGGCCGGATGTCAAAGGATGCCGACGACGCCCTCTGGCAGCGCTTCAAGGCGGCCCAGGACACATTTTTCGCCGCACGTAACGCGGTCAGTGCAGAACGAGACGCCGAATTTGCGACCAACGCACGAGCCAAGGCGCAACTCCTGGCCGAGGCAGAGCAGATCGATGTCGCCGATCCTGACGCCGCGCGAGCGACATTGCGGGCGATCACCGACAAGTGGGACGCGATCGGAGACGCGTCCCGGGATCGTTCTGCCGATCTGGACCGCCGCCTGCGCGCGGTGGAAAAGAAGATCCGGGACGCGGGCGAGTCACACCGCGTCGACCCGGAGGCACTGGCCCGCGCCGAGCAGTTCCGGGCCCGTGCCGAGCAGTTCGAACGCCAGGCCGCCAAGGCCGCCGCCGCCGGTCGCGACGGTGACGCCGCGCAGGCTCTGGCCAGCGCGGCCCAGTGGCGGGAATGGGCCGATACCGCGGCGGCCGCGGTGACTGGGAACCGGTAAGCGACCGCCCCGCGTCAGGCGCGATCCGGGGTCGACGGCGGGTCGGGATCCCTTTGTTGTTGCGCATTGTGGGGGTGCGCATTGTGGGGTTGCGCATTGTGGGGTTGCGAACCGTCTGGTTTTAGACCATCGAGTAGCGACGCCGACGACGCCTCAGTCGCCTCTCGGCGGCGTTCGGCCTCGGCGGCCATCTGCACGGCAGTTCGCGTCCAGACCACCCGCGCCCAGTGGAAGGTCAGCAGAATCACCGTCAGCCAGCCCACAATAAGCCCGATACCCGGGCCGGGCAGACCGTCGAGGGCGGTCTGACGCGACCACACCGCCAGCATTCCGAGGGCGCTGGCCAGTGCCGTGCCTGCCAGCGCGATCCAGGCCAGCGTCCAGCGCCGCGTGGTCAGCGCGAGCATGGAGAAGCCAATGCCGAACACCAGGCTCAACCAGGCGAAAATCCTCGACGGAAGGGCGATTCCAGCGCTGACCGCTTTGTCATCGGCGACCAGGACGTCGAGGCCACGGACCGAACCGGTGTGCGGCAGGATCAGTGACACCACGAGCACGAAGACCAGGATTGCCACCACGATGCCCCGCGCACCGGGTTCGATCTCGCCGGCCACCCGTCGCTCAGCGGCCTCAATCTCACTCCGATAAGCCTCAAAGTCGTCGGCCGGCCCTTTCACTGTCCACATCCTGTCGTCATCACCGGTTCCGATGCGCCGACCGCCGGGAGCCCGAGTCCGATGGTGCGCGGGCGCAGGCCTGACTCGTGCGCGTCACCGGCCCGGGTTCGGCGGTGCGCCGACGGTCGGGCATCGGCGATCAGGTGATGCGGCGCCGCACCGGTGATCGCGGTGATCACCACGTCGCCCGGACGCACCGGCAGGTCTCCAGGGCTGAAATGCACCAGGCGGCCGTCGCGGGCCCGGCCGGTCATCCGCGCGGTGGCAGGATCTTTGCGGCCCTCACCACTGGCGACCAACAGCTCTACGGTGCTGCCGACCAACTCTTGGTTCTCCTCGAAGGAGATCGCTTCCTGAAGATCGACAAGTCGCTGATAGCGCTCCTGCACAACGTGTTTGGATAGTTGCCCTGCCATCTCAGCCGCCGGGGTGCCGGGTCGCTTGGAGTACTGGAAGGTGAATGCGGCAGCAAAACGGGCCTGACGGACGACATCGAGAGTGGCGGCGAAGTCGTCCTCGGTCTCGCCCGGGAAACCGACGATGATGTCGGTGGTGATTGCCGCATGCGGCATCGCCGCCCGAACCCGATCGATGATTCCCAGATACTTCTCGGCCCGGTAGGACCGCCGCATCGCCTTGAGCACCCGATCGGACCCCGATTGCAATGGCATGTGCAGTGCCGGGCACACATTTTTCGTGGTGGCCATCGCTTCGATGACATCGTCGGTGAACTCGGCCGGATGCGGTGAGGTGAACCGCACGCGCTCAAGTCCATCGATACGTCCGCAGGAACGCAACAGGGACGCGAAGGCGCCGCGGTCGCGTGGAGCATCCAAGTCGGCAAACGACACACCGTAGGCGTTCACATTCTGACCCAGCAGGGTGACTTCCAGAACGCCCTGATCCACCAGTGATTGCACCTCGGCCAACACGTCGCCGGGCCTTCGGTCGAGTTCTTTGCCGCGCAACGACGGGACGATGCAGAAAGTGCAGGTGTTGTTACAGCCGACGGAGATCGACACCCACGCCGCGTAGGCGGACTCCCGCACTGCGGGCAGCGCCGACGGGAACTCCTGTAGGGCCTCGGCGATCTCGACCTGCGCCTCACGGTTGTGCCGGGCCCGCTCCAGCAGGGCCGGCAGCGAGCCGATGTTGTGGGTGCCGAACACCACGTCCACCCAGGGTGCCCGCCGCAGCACGGCGTCGCGGTCCTTCTGCGCCAGGCACCCGCCGACCGCAATCTGCATGTTCGGATCGGCCTTCTTACGGGGTGCCAGATGGCTGATGTTGCCGTAGAGCTTGTTATCGGCGTTCTCCCTGACCGCGCAGGTGTTGAACACCACCACGTCGGCGTCGGTTCCCTCCGGAGCGCGGCGGTAGCCGGCGGCGTCCAGCAGACCCGCCAGGCGCTCGGAGTCGTGGACGTTCATCTGACAGCCGTAGGTCCGGACCTGGTAGGTGCGCCCCACGCGGGTCGGATCCGGTGTCTCGCCGTGGAGCAACGCCGTCCTCACGTGTCTCATCGTACGGAGGGTGGCCTGACTCGAGAAACCGCATGATCGGCCGGCGGCCCACCGGCGACCTGGGTAGGGTCTGTCCATGGTGGGCGACAGTTGCGGGCCAATGATCTCGATCAGGGGCGTCAACAAGCACTTCGGCGCCCTACACGTCCTGCGTGACATCAACCTCGACATCGACCGCGGTCAGGTCGTAGTGGTCATCGGCCCCTCCGGTTCGGGCAAGTCCACGCTGTGCCGCGTCATCAACCGGCTGGAGACCGTCGACTCGGGCACCATCGCCATCGACGGCGAGCAACTGCCGGTCGAGGGCCGCAAACTGGCGCAGTTGCGATCCAACGTCGGGATGGTGTTCCAGTCATTCAACCTCTTCGCGCACAAGACGGTCCTGGAGAACGTGATGCTGGCACCGATGACGGTGCGCCACCTCGCCCGAGAGGCGGCCCGGGAGACGGCCATGGCTCTCTTGGAGCGCGTCGGCGTGGCCAACCAGGCTCAGAAGTACCCGGCCCAGCTTTCCGGCGGCCAGCAGCAGCGGGTGGCGATCGCACGATCGCTGGCGATGGGCCCGAAAGTGATGCTCTTCGACGAACCGACGAGTGCGTTGGACCCGGAGATGATCAACGAGGTGCTGGCGGTGATGACGGCACTGGCCGGTGACGGGATGACCATGCTGGTGGTCACACACGAGATGGGCTTTGCTCGCCGAGCCGCCGACCGGGTGGTGTTCATGGCCGAGGGCGCCATCGCTGAGGACGCCACTCCAGCTGAATTTTTCGACAACCCACGCACTGATCGGGCCAGGGACTTCCTCGGCAAGATCCTCAACCACTAGGGGCGAAAGGAACTCTCATGCCCAAATTCTCGTCGCGCCGCGTCGGCGCTTTCCTCGTCGCGATCTCCCTGCCACTGACCGCGACTGCTTGCGGTAGCGGTGACAGCGGCGATGGTGACGGAGGGAAGATCGTCGTCGGGACGAAGTTCGACCAACCCGGCCTTGGCCTGAAGAAGCCAGACGGCACGATGACCGGGTTCGACGTGGATGTCGCCAGGTACGTGGCAAAGGAACTCGGCTACAGCGAGGATCAAATCGAGTGGAAGGAATCCCCGTCGGCTCAGCGGGAGACCCTCATCGAGAACGATCAGGTGAAGTACATCGTCGCGACCTACTCGATCACCGATAAGCGCAAAGAGAAGGTCGACTTCGCCGGACCGTATCTGCTCACCGGGCAGAGCCTGCTGGTCACCGCCGGCAACACCGATATCACCGGCCCGGAGTCGTTGCAGGACAATAAAAAACTGTGTTCTGTGACGGGTTCGACGCCGGCGCAACGCATCAAGGACAAGTACCCCGGCGTGCAACTGCAGCAGTACGACACGTATTCGGCATGTGTCGAGGCGCTCAAGAACGGCGCCATCGATGCCGTCACGACCGATGAGGTGATCCTGGCCGGTTACGCCGCGCAGTCCCCCGGTACGTTCAAGATCGTCGGGAAGCCGTTCTCCGAGGAGCGCCTCGGCATCGGCATGAAGAAGGACGACGCCGAACTGCGTAACAAGATCAATGATGCACTGGAGAAGATGGAGAAGGACGGCGCCTGGCGGGCCGCGTTCGAAAAGAATCTCGGCCCGGCCGGCATCAGTGTCCCTGAACCGCCGCGTATCGATCGTTACTGAGTTCAGCGCCCCAACGCCCCTCGGCGGCTGACGTGGAGGTTCTCAACGAGTATCGCGGCCAGATCATCGAGGCGTTCTGGATCACGATCCAGCTGACGGTGTTTTCCGCTCTCGGTGCGTTGATCCTCGGCACCGTCGTGGCCGCCATGCGACTGGCACCGGTGCCGACGCTCAACTGGCTCGGCGCCGCCTATGTCAACGTGGTGCGCAATACTCCACTGACGCTGGTCATCCTGTTCTGTTCCTTCGGCCTGGCACAGACGCTGGGTGTGACGCTGGTCGACCCGACGTCGCCGACGTCGATTGTGGACAGCAACTTTCGGCTGGCCGTGCTCGGGTTGACGCTCTACACCGCCGCGTTCGTCTGCGAGACGGTGCGGGCCGGAGTGAATACCGTGCCACTCGGACAAGCCGAGGCTGCCCGGTCCCTGGGGTTCACCTTCGGCCAGAACATGCGGATTGTTCTACTGCCCCAGGCTTTCCGGGCGGTGATCATCCCACTCGGCTCAGTCTTGATCGCCCTGACCAAGAACACCACGATCGCCTCCGCGATCGGCGTGGCCGAAGCAGCCCTCCTGATGAAGGAGATGATCGAGAACACCGCCGCACTGTTGGTAGTTGGCGCAATCTTCGCGGTCGGCTTCGTCGTTCTGACGCTGCCATTGGGGTTGTTCTTCGGCTGGTTGGGCAGACGCCTGGCGGTGGCCCGCCAATGACGAACGCGTCGGTGCTGTTCGACGCGCCCGGCCCTCGCGCCCGGATGCGGAACGCGGGCATCTCGGTGGCGGCGCTGGTGGTGTTCGCGCTGCTGGCGTCAGTAGTGGTCGCCAGACTGATCAGCAAGGGCCAGTTGACTGCGGCCAAGTGGAAGCCGTTCCTGACCGCCGACCTGTGGCGCACCTACGTGTTGCCGGGCATCACGGGCACGCTGACTGCGGCCGCGTTATCCATTGTGTTGGCGACGATCCTGGGTCTGGCGCTCGGCGTGGGCCGGCTGTCCCCGACCGCCGCCATCCGGCAACCGTGCGCGGTGATCGTCGAATTCTTCCGGGCGGTTCCGGTGCTGATCATGATGATCTTCGCGTACTTCCTCTATGCGGTCTACGACACGTTTCCGTCCAAATACCTCGCCCTGGCCGGGGTCGTCACCGGCTTGACGCTCTACAACGGTGCCGTGATCGCCGAAATCGTCCGCGCCGGTGTGGCGGCGCTGCCGCGCGGCCAGCAGGAGGCGGCCGACGCGCTCGGGCTCAGTTGGAGCCAGACCATGCGCACCATCCTGCTTCCGCAGGCGGTCACCTCGATGCTGCCGGTGCTGGTGTCACAGTTGGTGGTGGTACTCAAGGACACCGCGATCGGCTATCAGATCACCTTCGTCGAGATGGTTCGCCAGGGCACCGTGATCGGCGCGTCCTACAGCAACTATCTGCCGGCACTGATCGTGATCGCCGCCCTGATGATCAGCGTGAACTTCGCGCTGTCGGCGGCGGCGACCCGGCTGGAGCGAAGACTGCGCCGGTCAGGGCGTGCGCCGCGACCGTTGGAAGTCTCGGCACTCGAGACCGGCGAATGATTCAGGCCTCCCCGGTCGTTGGGCCCGCGGTGCCTAGACCCGGCGGCGCTCCCGTTCAGCCGCCAGCGCATCGGTGACCACCGCGACGGCCATGGTCTGGCTGTATCCCCGGCGGGCCAGCATGCCGACGAGTCGGCGCATCACCTTCGGATCGTCGCCCTCAGCCAGCACCTCACGTCGGAGCTTGCGTTCGACGAGTTGTTCGGCGCGCCCACGTTCGGCGCCGGCGTCGATTCCGTCCAGTGCGGCGGCGATCACCTCGGCGTCGACACCCTTGGTCCGAAGTTCAGCGGCCAAGGCGCGCTTGCCTTTTCCGGAGTACGTGTGACGGGACCGCACCCATTGCGCGGCGAAGTCCTCGTCATCGACCAGACCGACCGAGACCAGCCGACTGAGCACCGTCTCGGCCACCTCATCGGGATAACCATGCTTGGCCATCTTCCCGATTAGTTCGGCACGACTCCGGGCCCGCACGGTGAGCAGGCGCAAGCACAGTGCGTGCGCCTGCTCCTCGCGGGTCTCAGAAGTCGACGGGAGCGGGCAGGACGTCATCGACGGGTTCGTCGGTCACCACCGCACCGATGCCGAGCTTCTCTTTGATCTTCTTCTCGATCTCGTTGCCTACGTGGGGATTCTCAACCAGGAAGGCACGGGCGTTCTCCTTGCCCTGGCCGAGTTGCTCACCTTCGTAGGTGAACCACGACCCGGACTTGCGGACAAAGCCCTGATCGACACCCATATCGATGAGCGAGCCCTCACGGCTGATGCCCTTGCCATAGATGATGTCGAATTCGGCTTGCTTGAACGGCGGCGAGACCTTGTTCTTGACAACCTTGCAGCGTGTGCGGTTACCCACCGCATCGGTGCCGTCCTTGAGGGTCTCGATCCGTCGCACATCCAGACGCACCGAGGCGTAGAACTTCAACGCCTTACCGCCGGTGGTGGTCTCGGGTGAACCGAACATCACACCGATCTTCTCGCGCAACTGGTTGATGAAGATCATCGTGGTACCTGAGTTGCTCAATGCGCCGGTGATCTTGCGCAACGCCTGGCTCATCAGGCGGGCCTGCAGGCCGACGTGGCTGTCGCCCATCTCGCCCTCGATCTCGGCACGCGGTACCAGCGCGGCCACCGAGTCGATGACCAGGATGTCAATCGCTCCCGACCGGATCAGCATGTCGGCGATCTCGAGTGCCTGCTCGCCGGTGTCAGGCTGGCTCACCAGCAGGGCGTCGGTGTCCACGCCCAGATTCTTGGCGTACTCAGGGTCGAGGGCGTGCTCGGCGTCGATGAACGCCGCGATACCGCCGGCAGCCTGGGCGTTGGCCACCGCGTGCAGGGCAACGGTGGTCTTACCCGAAGATTCCGGGCCGTAGATCTCGATGATGCGGCCGCGCGGCAGCCCGCCGATGCCCAGCGCCACGTCGAGGGCGATGGAGCCGGTGGGGATAACTGAGATCGGCTGACGAACCTCGTCGCCGAGTCGCATCACCGCGCCTTTGCCGTGATTCTTCTCGATCTGCGCGAGCGCGAGTTCGAGAGCCTTGTCGCGGTCCGGGGCTTGCTGTGCCATGGGTGTCTCCGTTCTTTCCGGTGTGTCCGATCGACCGATGTCGGTCAGTTGGCCGTGACGTTAGAGAGGACCTCTGACAAAACGGGCTGACCCTGAAAGCGACGGTCGAACAAGGCCCACAATAACGAACATGTGTTCGATGGCAAGGAAGGCGCGCGGCGTGTCGGTGACGGGTCCGGTCGGCTACCACTGATCGCGGGGCACGTCGAAGTCGGCGCACAGTGCCCACCAGACGTCGCGGGGGTCGATACCGTCTTCGATGGCCTGCACAGCGGTCCGCCCGCCCAGCTGGGTCAGGACATGGTCCACCACGACCGAGGCACCCCGAACAGTTCCGAATTGCCCGTCAACGAGTTCGCGGAATTGCGTCAATCGCACGACAATGAACCTACCCAGGACTACATGCCCGCACGGCACACCGCCACCGCGTCGGCCACGCCAGCGATCGAATCCCCCGCCCGACGCGCCGCGTGCCGATAGCCCGGATCCGATAGCACCTCGGCTACTTCAGCAATCAGTACATGAGCGCTCAACGGCCGCAGCAATCGCGCACTTCCCTGTCGCACAACACGATTCGCCAACTCCCATTGATCGCCGCCACCGGGTACCACCACCATCGGAACCCCGGCCAGCAGCGTCTTGGACAGCATTCCGTGCCCACCTCCGCACACCACCACATCGGCCTGGCGCAGCAGTTCGTCCTGGCGACCAAGACCCACCACAGCCCACGGCGGCATCGCGACGCCGTCGCCGCCGGGTCGGGATGACACCAACTGGGAGACCACCAGTCGGGACCCGGCCGGCAGGGTCTCACCCGGGATCAGATATTCCAACGCGAGTGCGGCAAGCCCGGCGGTCCCGGTGCTGGCCGTCGATGGTGCCACCACGATCAGCGGTCCCGCACCAGGTGGCACGGTCAGCACCTCCGTGGTGGGTTCGAAGTGCAGTGGGCCCACGACGACCGCCTCGGCGGGCCAGTCCGGGCGCGGCACCTCCAGTGCCGGCAGCGTGGCAATCAGCCGACGCCGCGGACCGGGGTCGACGCCGGGCAGTCCGATTCCCTGGCGGGCCCGCGTGCGCTGCCGCCCCCCGGCCCGCACCGAACGCGCGGTGAATGCCCGCATGGTCGCGTCGCGAAGGCGTCCCCGCAGGCCCGTTCCGGGCGCGAGCCCACTGCCGATCGGCGGCAGGCCCCGCGACGGCAGGTATAGCGGGTGCGGGCTGAGTTCGATCCAGGGGACGCCGGCAAGTTCGGCAACCATCCCGCCGCACACGGTGATCACGTCGGAGACCACCAGATCGGGCTTCAGATGTCGCAGCACGGGCAGGTTCAGCATCGCCATGCGTGCGGCCCGGTGGTGGAGTTTGGCACCGGCATCGGTGTCATCGTCGGATTCGGCGGGGTCGAGGCCGAGCAGTTCGACCGCGTCCAGGCCCGCACGCCGCGCGGTGTCGAGCCATTCGGTGCCGGTCAGCAGCACCGGGTCATCTCCGGCCGCGGCGAAGCGCAGACACAGCGCGATCGCCGGAAAGACGTGGCCGGGCTCCGGCCCGGCGACCAGGGCGACCCGCATTGGCCCCACCCTGCCACAGCTGTCGGCCTAGGCTGGTGGGCATGACTGAGCAACCGACTGACCACCGAACGATCAGCTCGCGGAACGACAACGCCCGCACCGTCGAGGTCCTCCTGGCTGCCCTGCAGGACCAGGACATCGACGCCGCGGGCGCGGTTCTCGACGAACACCTCGTCTACCAGAACGTCGGGTTCCCGACCATCCGCGGACGGTCCCGCGCCATGAAGCTGTTCCGCTCCATGGAGGGCCGGGCGGGATTCGAGGTTAAGACACACCGCATTGCCGTCAACGGCTCGACAGTACTGACCGAACGCACCGACGCCCTGGTGTTCGGCCGGGTGCGCCTGCAGTTCTGGGTGTGCGGGGTCTTCGAGGTGACAGACGGCCGAATCACGCTCTGGCGGGACTACTTCGACATGTTCGACTTCACCAAGGCCCTCGCGCGCGGGCTACTCGGCGCCGTCATTCCGGCGTTTCGGCCGACGCTGTAACGCGACCGTGGGCCATATACGCGGCCGGCCCGGCAAAAATGTGCATAGGCCCCACGGTCGGCGAGGTCATCAGCTCGCAGGTCGTGACGAGCGGCCCGGGCCGAGTTCCTCGAATGCCTGAGCCCAACCCAGCAACCGATCGGTGGCGTCGGCCAACTCATGCCGATAGCGCTGCTGGAATACACCCGCGGCCCTGCCGTCGGAATCCACCGCAGACACCAACTGCGCCGCCGCGGTGACCATCGCACTGTACTGCCGCACACCGCTGTCGAGTTGAGCCGTGAACGCGTTGATCGTCGGCGCCAGATACGCCCGCGCGTGCGGGTTCTCACTGGCTGCGCGCTCCATCGACGTTACCTCGGCCGCCGTCGCCGTCATAGCCGCGGCGGAGCGCCCTGCCGCATCGGTGAGCTCCCGGATTTCCGCCGGCGGCAGCATGTTTCCGCGGCCCATCACGCCCAGCAGGGAATGCAGACCGCGCTCGGACGCCCCCAGCGCCGAGATGGCCGGCCGAGCGACTGAACCGAACGGCGGCAGTCGTCGCGCACTGACGTGACGAAGCGGTGGCAGTGGCTCGCCGCGCAGCCACCGGTAGCGCAACAGCAACAACGTCGCCGGGGCAGCGGCGCCGGCGGCGATCAGTCCGGTGATCAACAATCCCCATACCGGCGTGTTCCACACCGCGAGCAGACCGGTGAGAAGTACCCAGAACGCCGAGGCGAACCCGAAGAACAGCCCCAACCGCAATGCCCAGCGCCGCTTGCGCAGCAGCCGGGCCCGCGGATCTGCGGCGGCGCCGAGTTTCTGCGCCGCCACGTCGGCGTACTCAGCCGCGGCGTCGATGCCCCGCTGCAGGATCGAGCGCCGCGGACGCGAGGCGAAGCCCGATTGGTCTGTTCTGACCGCCATCGAGTGCTCGCCCCCTGAAGAAAAGAACCTATTGGCCGAGCGGCTGCTCGGGCTCGGGCGTGCTGATCGGAGTGGCCGGCGTGGCGGTGGCGCCGCCGCCGGACGGCAGCGCCTCACCGCGCATCGAAGCCCGGATCTGCTCGAGCCTGGAGTGTCCGGCCATCTCGACGCTGGCCGATTGCACTTCCATCATCCGGCCCTGAACCGAGTTCTGCGCCAACTCAGCCGATCCCATGGCGTTGGCGTAGCGACGCTCGATCTTCTCGCGGACCTCATCGAGGCTGGGCGTGCTGCCGGGCGCGGCGATCTCGCTCATCGACCGCAGCGAGGCACTGACCTGCTCCTGCATCTTGGCCTGTTCGAGTTGGCTGAGCAGCTTGGTGCGCTCGGCGATCTTGGTCTGCAGCATCATGGCGTTCTGTTCGACAGCCTTCTTGGCTTGCGCTGCGGCCTGTAGCGCTTGATCGTGCATTGACTTCAGGTCCTCGACGCTCTGCTCGGCGGTCACCAACTGGGCGGCGAAGGCCTCCGCGGCGTTGGTGTACTCGGTGGCCTTGCCCGCATCGCCGGCCGCAGCGGCCTGGTCGGCCAGGGTCAGGGCCTGACGGACATTGGCCTGGAGCTTCTCGATGTCGGCAAGCTGGCGGTTCAGCCGCATCTCGAGTTGGCGCTGGTTGCCGATCACCTGAGCCGCCTGCTGGGTGAGCCCCTGGTGCTGGCGTTGCGCGTCCTCAATCGCCTGCTGGATCTGCACCTTGGGGTCGGCATATTCGTCGACCTTGGAGCCGAACAACGCCATCAGGTACTTCCATGCCTTGACGAACGGATTGGCCATGTGTGTTGCCCCGCCTTCGAGTGAGTGCCGTGTGATCAGAGTCGACGTTTAATTTATCGGGTCGAGCGCTCCGACCATACCCAGGTGCCAAACTCCGTCACCCCATTCTGGCAAATCAGGCGACCGCCATGGCGACCGGACGCCCGACGGCGCCCTGGGCGGCGGCGACAACCGCGCCGGCACTGCGCTCCACCGCCTCTTGGCAGGCCATTTCGGTGCCGGCATCACAGAGCACCCGCGACAGCGGAACATCCAGAGCGGCACAGATGGCACTCAGCAGTTCGCTGGAGGCCTCCTTACGTCCCCGTTCCACTTCCGAGAGGTAGCCCAGGCTCACCCGGGCAGAATCAGAAACCTCGCGCAACGTCCGCCCCTGTGAGGTGCGGGCACGCCGCAACACATCACCAATCACTGCTCGCAGCACTACCGCCGCCATCGCGCATCCTCCTCGAGTCGTCGCATTACCTACTGCAACGCGCGAGTTCCTCATCCGGTTCCCGCAAACGGCTCAGCGAGCGGCCGCTCTGCCCCTCGATGCGGAACGCACATAGTCCAGGCCGGTCACCACGGTCAACACGATCGCAGCGCTCATCACCACCCAGGCCACCGTGAGCCACGGCCCTGGCCAGCTGTTAAGCGGCAAAATGAAGAGGCCGATCGCCATCGACTGGACCAAGGTCTTGAGTTTTCCGCCCCGGCTGGCCGGGATCACGCCCCGACTGATGACCGCGAAGCGCAGCACTGTGATCCCGATCTCACGCACCAGGATCACCACCGTCACCCACCATGGCAGGTCACCGAGCACGGACAGCCCGATCAGCGCCGCACCGATGAGCATCTTGTCCGCAATCGGGTCGGCCAGCTTTCCGAATTCAGTTTCCAGGTGGTAGTTACGCGCCAGCACGCCATCGAGCCGATCGGTGAGCACCGCGACAGCAAAGATGACAAAGGCGATGACACGGCTCTTTATTTGGTGCCCGTCGCCGGCGAGCAGGAACAGCAAAAAGACCGGAACTAAAACCAATCGCAATGCAGTCAGCAGGTTGGCGATGTTGGCAACCGGCGCGTGCCGAGCGGCCGGCGGAGTTTGGGGTTGGCCCGACACGGACTTAAGGGTATCGGTTCACCCGGTGCCGACCTGCGAACCGATAGGGTTGCGCCGTGTCCGACTCCTCGCCCGGGGCTCCGTCGGCAGCCGCCCACGGTCGCGACGTCACCATCCGCCGTGCCCGCACCTCCGACGTTCCCGAGATCAAACGGCTGGTTGACACCTATGCCGGAAAGATTTTGTTGGAGAAGAATCTCGTCACGCTCTATGAATCGGTCCAGGAGTTCTGGATCGCCGAAGCCGCAGGCAAGGCACTCGGCTGCGGGGCGCTGCACGTGCTCTGGGCCGACCTCGGCGAGGTGCGCACCGTAGCGGTCGATCCGGCCGTGCGGGGCCGTGGCATTGGACACGCGCTTGTGGCCCGACTTCTGGACGTGGCCCGCGAACTGCAGTTACAACGTGTGTTCGTGCTGACCTTCGAGACCGGGTTCTTCGCCGGGCACGGGTTCACCGAGATCGAGGGAAGCCCGGTGACTGCTGAGGTGTACGAGGAGATGCGCCGCTCCTACGATGTCGGCGTGGCAGAGTTCCTCGACCTCAGCTATGTCAAACCCAACATCCTGGGCAACACCCGGATGCTGCTGGTGCTCTGAACCTCCCCCCAAGTAATCAGAGGGGGCGTGATCAGAGGTCCTCGGGCACCCCGCCGCCGTCGCCGTCTTCGTCGTCGCCGCCACCGTCGCCGCGGATCGATCCCAGCGTCGCCGCCAGTTCGTCCGGCTTGATCAGGACCTCACGGGCCTTGGAACCTTCGGACCCTCCGACGATGCCCTGATTCTCCATCAGGTCCATCAACCGGCCGGCCTTGGCGAAACCAACCCGAAGCTTGCGCTGCAGCATCGAGGTCGACCCGAACTGGCTGGACACCACCAGTTCGACGGCCTGGAGCAGCAGATCCATGTCGTCGCCGATGTCGGGGTCGACATCCGCGCGCTCACCACCGGGTTTCGCCGCGGTGACGCCCTCGGTGTACTCGGGTTCGGCCTGGTCCTTGCACGCCTGCACGACGGCGTGGATCTCCTCGTCAGAGATGAACGCGCCCTGCAACCGAATGGGCTTGTTCGATCCCATCGGCAGGAAGAGCGCGTCGCCCATGCCGATCAACTTCTCCGCGCCCGGTTGGTCCAGGATGACCCGGCTGTCGGTCAGGGACGACGTCGCGAACGACAGTCGGGACGGCACGTTGGTCTTGATCAAACCGGTCACCACATCCACCGATGGTCGCTGGGTGGCCAGCACCAGGTGAATCCCGGCGGCACGGGCCTTCTGGGTGATCCGCACGATCGCATCCTCGACATCGCGCGGTGCGGTCATCATCAGGTCGGCCAACTCATCGACGATCGCGACGATATAGGGATATGGCTTGTAGATCCGCTGACTGCCCAGTGGCGTGGTGATCTCCCCAGACCGCACCTTGGAGTTGAAGTCGTCGATGTGACGTACCCGGGATGCCTGCATGTCCTGATAGCGCTGTTCCATCTCCTCGACCAGCCACGCCAACGCGGCGGCCGCTTTCTTCGGCGCCGTGATGATCGGGGTGATCAGATGCGGAATGCCTTCGTACGGCGTCAGTTCCACCATCTTGGGGTCGATGAGGATCATCCGGACTTCCTCCGGCGTGGCCCTGGCCAACAGCGACACGAGCATCGAGTTGACGAAGCTGGACTTGCCGGATCCGGTGGATCCGGCAACCAGAAGGTGCGGCATCTTCGCCAGGTTGGCCGAGATGAAATCGCCCTCGATGTCCTTACCGAGGCCGATCACCAACGGATGATGATCCCGCCGGGTCGAGGCGGCGGTGAGCACGTCGGCCAGGCGGACCATCTCGCGGTCGGTGTTGGGTACCTCAATGCCGACTGCCGATTTTCCTGGGATCGGTGCGAGCATCCGCACACTCTCGGTAGCCACCGCGTAGGCGATATTGCGTTGCAGCGCAGTGATTTTCTCGACTTTGACACCGGGGCCGAGTTCCACCTCGTAACGGGTAACCGTCGGCCCGCGGGTGCATCCGGTGACCGCGGCGTCGACCTTGAACTGATCCAGCACCGAGGTGATGGCGTCCACCATCTGGTCATTGGCCGAACTGCGCCGCTTGGGCGGATCGCCGGCGATCAGCAGGTCCAGTGGCGGCAGCGAGTAGGTACCGTCCATCGCTCGTTCGATCGACTGGGTCGCCTGGGACTGGACCGCCTGCTGAGGCACGTCGATCTTGGGCCGGGCCGTTCGCTTACGGCGTGGCGTGATCGGGTCGGTGAGTTTCGAGGCCTCGGGCACAGACTCGTCGAGCGGATAGTTGTCGTACGGCGTACCACTCGGGCCTGCGGGACTCTGCCAGGACTGGGGTCCATCCGCGAGGGCTCGTGGATCGTCGTAGTAACCGTCCGAAAAGTCATCGGGGGCAGGCTCTTTCACGCCTGCGCCGGGCAGGCGACCATATCCATCGTCACTATATTCATCGTCGTCGTAGTCCACTTCGCCGTAGCGCGCGCGGGCCGCGAACATGTCATAAAGCGTCTCGGGCACCTCACGGATGGTGGTGCCGGTGAGCAACAGCACCCCGAATAGTGCAGCACCGATCAGCAGCGGGGTGGCGATCCAGGCCGTGAGTCCGTCGGACAGTGGTCCGCCCATAGCGAACCCGATGAAGCCACCGGCGTGTTGGCGCTCGACCGGATCGGAAGGCGAACCCGACCACAGATGCCACAGGCCAAGAACCGGCAGCGCGACCATCGCCGAGCCCAGAACCAGTCGTGGGCGGGCTTGGGGGTGGGGCTCGGTGCGCATCAGCACCACTGCGACGGCGGCGATCAGCAGTGGCAGCAAAACCACCGCCGCGCCGACGAAGGTCCGCAGGCCCGAGTCGATCCAGGCGCCGACCGGACGCGCGGCGTCAAACCAGGATGCCGCAGCAATGATGACCGCCAGGGCCAGCAACCCGAGGGCGACCCCGTCACGCCGGTGTCCGGGCTCGATTTCCCGGGCGCGACCCACCGAACGGGCGGTCGATCCCGCACCCCGGGCCACCATGAACCAGGTCGCGCGCGCGGCCCGGCCGCCGGCGGACGCCGCGACGGCGAACGCCGACGGGCCCTTTCGGGCGGGCGCGGGGGTCTTTCGGGCCGCGGGTTTACGGCGCGCCGGAACCGGCTTCGCCGGTTGGGATTTGCCCTTTGAGCTGGTCGTTCGCGCGCCAGAGCGAGCGGCCGTCTTATTTGCCATGCGGGAAGATTAGTCCCTGGAGTCCCATCTGCACCACCCACAACACGGGTCACACGGTGGCCGTTGCCAGACCGCAATCAATCGGCGAAAGCCGCCCTCAGGGCACTCCGGCGTGCCACGGCCGCCTGGTAGCGCAGGTGCTCCAGTTCCGTGACCGGTACCAGGGGCGGTACCGCAACCGGGTTCCCGGCATCATCGACGGCCACCATCGTGAAGTAGGAACTGTTGGTGTGCCGGCGGGTGCCGTCCCGGATGTTTTCCGTGTCGACCCGAATACCCACCTCAAGGGAGGTGCGGCCGGTGTAGTTCACGGTCGCCGAGAACGACACCAACTCCCCCACCAGGATGGCGTCGCGGAAGAGCACACGGTCTACTGAGAGGGTCACGGCATAGGTACCCGCGTAACGGCTGGCACATGAGTAGGCCACCTGGTCGAGGAACTTCAGCAGGGTGCCGCCATGAACCTTGCCGGCGAAGTTCGCCATGTCCGGCGTCATCAGCACCGTCATGGACAGCGACCGGCGATCTTCAGGTTGTCCCATGCCGCGGCCTTTCGTCGGTCGGTCACAATCTACGGTGAGGAGACCGATCTAACCCCCAGGAGTAAGCACATGCCCGTCGTCGTCGTCGCGTCGTTCACCGCCAAGCCGGAATCCACCGCTGTCGTGCGTTCAGCATGTACGGCGGCGATTGAGGCCGTCCACGACGAACCCGGGTGCGAGCTGTACTCGCTGCACCAGACCGGTGACACCTTCGTGTTCATTGAGCAGTGGGCCGACGCCGACGCTCTGAAGGTCCACGGCACCGCGCCGGCCATTGGCGTGCTGTTCGGGGCGATCGGCGAGCACCTGTCCGGTGCACCGGACATCAAGATGCTCGAGCCCGTGCCGGCCGGCGACCCGGCCAAGGGCCAGTTGCGCGCCTGAGTCGATGCGAGTACGAGAGGGCACCCTGAAGGGTCGCGTCGCCTTCATCACCGGCGCGGCTCGCGGTCAGGGTCGCGCACACGCGGTCAAGCTGGCTGCCGAGGGCGCCGACATCATCGCGGTCGACCTGTGCGATCAGATCGCCAGCGTGCCGTACCCACTGGCCACCCCGGACGATCTGGCCGCAACGGTCAAACTCGTCGAGGACACCGGGGCGCGGATCGTGGCGCGCCACGCCGATGTCCGCGACCGCGCGGGACTGAAAACCGCACTGGCCGAGGGGATCGCCGAACTCGGCCGGCTCGACATCGTGATCGCCAACGCCGGGATCGCCCCGATGACCGATGCGAACGCCTGGCAGGACGTCCTCGACGTCAACCTCACCGGCGTCTACAACACCGTGGACGTGGCAATGCGGCCGCTGATCAAACAGGGTGACGGCGGATCTGTGGTGCTGACCAGTTCAGTAGTCGGACTGGTAGGCATCGGAGCTCCGATGGGCGGCTCGCTGGGCTACACCGTGGCCAAACACGGAGTCGTCGGCCTGATGCGGGCCTACGCGAATTTCCTTGCCGCTTATAACATCCGGGTCAATTCGGTACACCCGGCCGGCGTCAACACACCCATGATCGACAATGAGTTCACCCGTTCGTGGCTGGAGGGCCTGGCCCAGGTGGACCATGCCGGACCGGATATGACCAATGCGCTTCCGGTGCAGACCCTGGAACCGGAGGACATCGCCAACGCCGTCGCCTGGCTGGTCTCGGACGCCGCCCGCTATGTCACCGGGGTCGCGCTACCGGTGGACGCCGGGTTTGTGAACAAGCGCTAGATCTCGAGCACCGTAGGCACGATCATCGGCTGACGCCGGTAGACCTCGCCGACCCACTTGCCGATCGTGCGCCGCACCGCCTGGGCGATCCGCAACGGGTCGGTCACCTTGTTGGCAGCCAGTGACTCCAGTTCGTCGACGACTTTCTGGGTGACCGAGTCCAGCGCCTTGGGATCCTCGGAGAAACCCCGCGAAAACAGATGCGGCGGTGCCGCCATCCGGCAGGTACCGCGGTGCACCGCCACCGTGACAGCGATGAATCCCGAACTCAGGACAAGCCGTTCGCCAAGGGTCGCCTCACCGACATCGCCGGAGACCAAACCGTCGATGAACACCTTGCCTACCGGAACCGCTCCCGCGATTTTCGCCGTGCCCGACATCAGATCCACGCTGACGCCGTTCTCAGCGAGCATGATCGAGTCCTCCAGCACTCCGGTGCGAACGGCCAGTTTCGCGTTCGCCCGCAGGTGCCGCCAGGTGCCGTGGACCGGCATCACATTGCGCGGCCGTACCGCGTTGTAGAGAAACAGCAGTTCGCCGGCGTATGCGTGGCCCGAAACATGCACGCGAGCTTGCTGATTGGTGACCACCCGCGCACCGATCTTCGACAGTGCGTCGATGACGCCGTAGACGGCCTCTTCGTTTCCGGGAATCAGCGACGACGACAGAATGATCAGGTCTTCGGCGGTGATCGAAATACTGCGGTGTTCCCCGCGTGACATCCGCGACAGCGCCGACAAGGGCTCACCCTGGGTTCCGGTGGTAATGAGCACCAGTCGTTCGGGTGCCATCATCTCGGCCGCGCCGATATCGACGATGTCCTCGTCGGCGACGTTGAGGAAGCCGAGTTCCTTGGCGATACCCATATTGCGAACCATCGAGCGGCCAACGAAGGAGACTCGCCGGCCCAAAGCCACAGCGGCGTCGATGATCTGCTGGACTCGGTCGACGTTGGACGCGAAGCACGCCACGATCACCCGCCGTCCGTCGGCGCCCCGGATGAGCCGGTGCAACGTCGGGCCGACCTCACTCTCCGAAGGCCCGACGCCGGGGATCTCGGCATTGGTGGAGTCGCAGAGGAAGAGGTCGACGCCGGCGTCGCCGAGTCGCGACATCCCGGGCAGGTCGGTGGGTCGGCCGTCGGGGGGAAGTTGGTCGAGTTTGATGTCGCCGGTGTGCAGCACCGTTCCGGCGCCGGTGTGGATCGCGATCGCCAACGCGTCGGGAATCGAATGGTTGACCGCGAAGTACTGGCACTCGAAGACCCCGTGCGTACTGCGTTGTCCCTCAGCCACTTCGACGAACTTCGGCTTGATGCGGTGCTCCCGGCATTTCGCGGCCACCAGGGCGAGGGTGAACTTGGATCCGACCACCGGGATGTCGCCGCGCAACTTGAGCAGGAACGGGATCGCACCGATGTGATCCTCGTGCGCGTGGGTGAGCACCAGCGCCTCGATGTCGTCGAGGCGGTCTTCGACATGGCGGATATCGGGAAGGATCAGGTCGACGCCCGGCTCGTCGTGCCCGGGGAACAGCACTCCGCAGTCGACAATGAGCAACCGGCCCAGATGCTCGAACACGGTCATATTGCGACCGATTTCGCCGATGCCGCCCAGCGCGGTGACACGCAGCGCACCCGCGGCCAGCGGTGGGGGCGCGAGCATCGGTGGGGTCATCGCAGCACTGCTGCCGCGCGCATATCGGCAGCGAGCTCGTCGAGCTGAGCAGCCGTCGCGGGCATCTGCGGAAGCCGGGGATCACCGGCGTCGAAACCCTGCAGCCGAAGTCCGGCCTTGGCGAGGGTGACTCCGCCGAGGCGGGACTGTGCGGCGTCCAGCGGGCTGAGCGTGACCGCGATCTTGCGCGCGGTCGCGAGATCGCCGGAGTTGAACGCGCTCAACATATCGCGAAGTTCCCTTGCCGCGACGTGGCCCCAGACGCTGATGAATCCGACCGCGCCCACGGCAAGCCAGGGCAGGTTGAGCGCGTCATCTCCGGAGTAGTACGTCAGGGGGGTCTCGGCCATCACGGCGGCGGCGCCGTTCAAATCGCCCTTGGCGTCCTTGACCGCGACGATATTCGGATGACGCGCCAAGGTTCGCAAAGTGTCCCACTCAATGGGGATCAACGACCGCGGCGGAATGTCGTAGAGCACGATCGGCAACTCGGTCGCGTCCGCGACTGCGATGAAGTGCGCGACCAGCCCGCTCTGCGGAGGCCGCGAGTAGTACGGAGTGACCACCAGCAGCCCGTGGGCACCCTCGGCAGCGCAGGCCTTGGCCAGGTGCACGCTGTGCGCGGTGTCATAGGTGCCGGCTCCGGCGATGATCCGGGCGCGGTCACCGACGGCGTCCAGCACGGCCCGCAGCAGGGTGAGTTTCTCTGCATCGGAGGTGGTCGGCGATTCGCCGGTGGTTCCGGACAGCACCAGTCCGTCGCATCCGGAGTCGACAAGACGGTGAGCCAGGCGGCCGGCGGTCTCGATGTCCACCGTGCCTTCGGCGGTGAAGGGCGTAGCCATCGCGGTCAGAACCGTGCCCAACCGGGCACCGGCATCGAATCCGCTGCTGCTCACGGGGATTTAGATTACTCGCTGGATCCGCGGGGTCCGCAGCGACGCGGGATGGGCGCGGGATCGGTGGCAGCATGGGGTGATGTTCGCCGGGGTTCTCGCTGATGCGGTCCTCGTGGTGCACGCGCTGTTCCTGGTGTGGGTCGTTTTCGGCGCGCTTGCGGTGTGGCGTTGGCCCTGGTTAGCGGTGCTGCACCTGCCGGCGGTGGCATGGGGACTGTGGATCGAGACCTCTGGCGGGATCTGTCCGCTGACGCCGTTGGAGAACTCACTGCGCCGCGCCGCCGGAGAGGGGGGCTACAGCGGCGGCTTCATCGAGCACTACATCGGGGGTGTCATCTATCCCGCCGGCCTCACCCGCGCTGCGCAGTGGGGTGCGGCCGGGGTGCTCGCGGTGATCAATGCCGTGCCGTACGGGCTGATGATCCGACGCAGGGTCCGCATGCGCGCACGGGGCCGCCGCGTTCAGGACCGTCCTGACTAGGTCCGCTGGAAGCTGTGGAACCGGTAGCGCAGACCCGAGGTGCTGTCGTGCCAGTCACCCGAGGTTCCGGTCCAGGACTCGTCGAGCACTGGGGCCAGGACGTCGTCGTCTTCGAGTCGCAGATCGATCTCGACCTCGGTGACCTCGCAGCGGGTGGCCGCGGCAAGAGCGAGGTGATAAATCTCCGATCCGCCGATCACCCAGGTCTGATCGTCGGCGTTGATCGCATCGATGGAGCCGACGACCTCCGCACCGGGGGCCTCAAGGCCGCTGTTTCGGGTGAGGACGATATTGCGTCGGCCGGGCAGTGGCCGGAAGCGCGTCGGCAGCGAGTCCCAGGTGCGCCGGCCCATCACCACGGTGTGGCCCATGGTCACCCTCTTGAACCGGGCCAGATCCTCGGGCAGGTGCCATGGGATGGTGCCGTCGCGACCGATCACACCGGAGGTTGACTGGGCCCAGATCAGGCCGACGGTCATGGGTATTTCCTAGACCGCGACTGGGGCTTTGATGGCCGGGTGCGGATCGTAATTGCGGATCTCGACATCGTCGTAGGTGTAGTCGAAGATCGAATCCCGCTGGGCTAGAACGAGTTCCGGGTACGGCCGCGGGTCGCGACTGAGCTGCTCGGTGACCTGCGCGACGTGGTTGTCGTAGATGTGGCAGTCGCCGCCGGTCCAGACGAAATCGCCCACTGCCAGGCCGGCTTGCGCGGCCATCATGTGGGTCAGCAGTGCGTAGCTGGCGATATTGAACGGCACCCCGAGGAACAGGTCAGCGCTGCGCTGATACAGCTGGCAACTCAATTTGCCGTCGGCGACATAGAACTGGAAGAACGCGTGACATGGCGCCAGTGCCATCTTCGGGATATCGGCGACGTTCCACGCCGAGACGATGATTCGCCGCGAATCGGGATCAGTGCGCAATTGCTCCAGTGCGGCGCTGATCTGGTCGATGTGTTCACCGGTCGGTGTCGGCCAGGACCGCCACTGCACGCCGTAGACCGGCCCGAGGTCACCGGTTCCAGAAGCCCATTCATCCCAGATGCTGACACCGTGTTGCTGCAGCCACTCGACGTTGGAATCGCCGCGCAGGAACCACAGCAGTTCGTACACCACCGATTTCAGGTGGACCTTCTTGGTGGTGATCAACGGGAAGCCGGCCGACAGGTCGTAGCGCAACTGGTGGCCGAACACGCTGCGGGTGCCGGTGCCGGTGCGGTCGGATTTCGGTGTGCCGGACTCCAGGACCAGGCGCAGTAGATCCTCGTACGGGGTGGGGACGGGCACGGGGGTCAGTTTACGTCTGAGGCTGGGGAGTAGAAACGGTGCCATGCCGAGTATCGCCGACTCCATCACCAGGCCGGACGGGTCCTGCCCGGTCACTCTGTGCACACCGGACGGGCCCGGCCCGTGGCCCGGGATCGTGATGTATCCCGACGCCGGCGGGGCCCGGCCGGTGTTTCGCGAGATGGCTAGCCGGCTGGCGACGCTGGGTTACGCGGTCCTCGTCCCCGACGTGTACTACCGCAGCGGCGATTGGGCGCCGTTCGACATGGCCGGGGTCTTCGGTGACACGGGCGAGCGCAACCGGCTGTTCGCCATGATGAAGGCGATCACCCCGGAGGTGATGGCCGCCGACGCGGGTGCGTTCTTCGACTATCTGGCGGCTCGGCCAGAGGTCTCCGGGCATCGGTTCGGCGCATGCGGCTACTGCATGGGCGGGCGCACCTCACTGATGGTCGCCGGGCGGGTTCCGGAACGGGTGGCCGCGGCAATGTCGTTTCACGGCGGCGGACTGGTTTCCGATGATTCCGAGAGTCCGCATCTGCTGGCACCGGCGATCACCGCCGCGGTGTACATCGGCGCCGCGCAGAACGATGCGTCCTACACCCCGGAGCAGTCCGAGATCCTCGATGCCGCATTGACCGAAGCCGGCGTCGAGCACATCATCGAGTGGTATCCGGCGTTGCACGGCTTCGCCGTCGCCGACAACGCGCCCTACGACCCGGCCGCCGCCGAACGGCACTGGCAGGCGATGGCCGATTTCTTCGCGGCGACGTTAGGCACCTGATTCTTGCAGGTCCTCGTTTCTGCGGGATCTCCTCAATTCGCGTATGACGCCACGCACGGAATACAGGCCGAGGACGGCAGAGAGCAGGATCAGGAAGATCAGCGTCACCAACCAATTGGTCCGATCGTGCGGCACGTTCCACCACACGAAGGTGAACAGCGCAGCACACACAAACAACACGCCGTCACGCCAGTTGCCCTTGTAGGACGACGCCGCGTCGCGGAGTTGACGGGTTCGCTCGGTACTGACCACCAGGTCGGCGATCCGCACATCGATGCTCGATTTCAGCGCGGCCCGCAACTCGACGTCTTCGGGCGGAATCTTCTCGAGCAGTTCCAGATCGTCCTTGATCATCCCGCGGTAGTCGGGACCCTTAATCGTCCCCGCCAACACACCCATCAGCACGCCACCGGCGATCGGCGCGGCCCCGAACGCCACATCGGCGATTACGGACATGCCCACCTCATTTCATCAGCAGGGGCCCAGTATGCCGCCTAGTTCCTACGCCGTGCACCGCAGGACACCGCCAACGACGCCGGTCACCTAGCGAACCTCGGTAGGGCGCTCGGCCCGTCGCCATTCGCCGCGCCGTTTCTTCACCAAACCCCCGTAAGCAAGTTCATCAAACGTTTCTGTCATACAGCTATTTTCCACGTTCCAGTCATGGATACTCCCCTCCAAGTGCAGATGAGTTTGCTGATACAGCGCGGCGAGGAGAAATTCAATGAACCCCGTGGATCCTTCCCAGCCCTCGGTCCGTCATCGCCGCACAGCGAAAGGGCGGGTACGCGCTATTGAGTACGGCCGCCGCACCGTGGCTTCGACAGTAGCCGTCACGCCGGGCTACGCCCGCTATGTGGGACGCGTAGGTGCGCTAGCCGTTGTACTCGGCGTGGGCTCGGCGATTGCTTCCGTGCCGGTGGCTTTTGCCGACACCACGGGGTCCCCGGGGTCGACCGGTTCCGGTTCAGATACGTCGTCGGCGGGGGCGTCGACGTCGACGTCGTCGCGGCCGCCAGCGCGATCACGGGGTGGTTCACGAACCGTTGCTGGCGGGTCTGCTGCGGACGCGAACCCCGGCAATTCCACCCCCGACTCCGACACCAACTCCCCCGAAATCACGGGCCCTCGCTCGGCACCGCAGGTTCGTGGCGAGGGCAGGCCCGGCTCGCGCGACACGTCCGCGCCTGCGCGGCGTCAGCGGTCACATTCTGAGACACCGGCCGGTACCGATGTGGCGACTACCGTGCCACGCGATCTGGTGTCGTCCTCGACTTCATCTACCTCGTCACCGGATTTATCAGATTTCTCGGATTCCTCGGATTCCTCGGCGTTAGCTGATTCCGCTGGGGCACCGGCTGATTCGGTTGATCCGGTCGGCGCAAATTCGTCAACGGGTGCCTTGACCGCAGTGGTCGCTGCGCCCGCAGCGGCGGTGGCGCCAGTGATGTCGGTGACTCCGCGCGCGGTGGCCGCGTCGGGTGGGGTTCATGGTCTGGGTGCCGGTTTGCTGGCGTGGTTGGGCGCCGGCGGTGACGGTGATTCTCCGGCGGCGGGGCCGTTGGCATGGGCGACGTTGGCAGCGACGCGGCGTGAATTCGATCGGGCTTCGCGGACGGCGAACCCGGCGGCGGCGACGAGCACTGGCGAGTCGGTGGATCCGCTTGCGAGCGCGGCGACGGCCAGCGTGGAGTCGCCGAGCGCCTCAGCGATCGGTGGGTGGGCTCCGGGCAGCATCCTGCGGTTCTTTATCGGTGACGGCACCGCCGATAACCCCAACGGGGGCATCCTGCTGGGCAATGGCTACTCCTGGACCGCGGCTACGTGCACCGGCGGCACGGCGTGCGATGGCGGCAACGCCGGTCTGATCGGCAATGCCGGTAACGGCCTTAACGGCGGCAACGGCGGGGCGGCGGGCTGGTTCGGCAACGGCGGCAAAGGTGGCGCGGGGGTTAACGGTGGCGCCGGCGGTGCGGGTGGCCATGGCGGCTTGTTCCTGGGCAGTGGCGGCAACGGTGGAGCGGGTGCGGTAGCGATCACGGTCAGCACCGCGGGTGGTGCTGGTGGCGCTGGCGGCAAAACCGGATTTCTATCCGTGGCGGGCGTCGGTGGCGCCGGTGGTACCGGTGGTGCAGGCAACGCCGGGGGCGGCGAAGGCGGTGTCGGTGGTATCGGTGGTAGCGCCGGAATCCTGAATGGCCGGGGCGGGGCCGGCGGCGACGGCGGGGCGGCGGGTGCCGGTGGCGGTAACGGTGGCGACGCCGGCGCCGGTGGGCGTTCGGGTGCGCTGGCGTTGTTCGGCAAGGGCGGGGCCGGTGGCGTCGGTGGTTCCGCGGCGGGTGGTGGCGTCGGTGGTGCTGGCGGTGCTGGCGGCGCATCCGGATTAGTGGCGTTGTGGGGCAAGGGCGGGGCCGGCGGCGCCGGCGGCAATGGCGGAGATGGTTCCGGCGGTAACGGTGGCGCCGGCGGCAGTGCGGCGTTGTTCTCGGTGTTCGCGGTGGGCGGCGACGGCGGCGTCGGCGGTACCGGAGGTTCGGCCGGAAGCGGCGGCAATGGTGGTAGCGGCGGCAGCGCCGGGTGGTTGTCGGTGCTCAATGCCGGCGGCACCGGTGGTGCTGGCGGCAACGGGGCGATCAACGGCGGCAACGGTGGCGCGGCCGGGTCCAGTTCGGTGGCCTCGCTGGTTGGTTTCGGTGGCGACGGTGGACGCGGCGGTGACGGGATCGGTGGTACCGGCGGCACCGGCGGAGCCGGCGGGGATTCGGGCTTTTTGACCCTGTGGGGTATCGGGGGCGAAGGCGCGGACGGCGGAGGGGGCGCCAACGGAGGCAACGGCGGCGTCGGCGGGCGCGGCGGCCTGGTGCTGGGCTGGGGCGGCAGCGGCGGTGACGGC